>Ga0136643_10000961_pt1 | contig 33969 bp, 25 predicted proteins | sample TergutLab28metaG_FD_96883 | JGI IMG/M metagenome (GOLD analysis project Ga0136643, IMG submission 96883) | Labiotermes labralis P1 segment gut microbial communities from Petit-Saut dam, French Guiana - Lab288 P1 (version 3) (version 3) | ecosystem: Host-associated > Arthropoda: Insects >...
ACAACATTTTGGAGTTTTTTGTTGTTTTTATTTTTTAAAGTATTTTCAAAATTTACTCAAATTTGGGGTGTGCATTTCAAATTTGTGTCCACGTGCATACTCTCCCCCCCCCCCCCACCCCGACATGTTCCAGTGGGGTAAATATCACGGGTGTATTTATTTCTGTGCAGTGCTCAAGATGGACATTAATAATGTGCAGTGTATTAAAGATCACTAAATTTTCTGTGGCAAGGCATAGATGAGGTCTTCAGCACTTATAAGTCAGGAGACTTATATTCCTTTGATATCAAATATGCTAGTTTATGTTGTGGTATCAGATTTTTTTACACATGCTGGTTGTGTATAAATATGATTTTAAACTGTGCAGTTATATTAATTAAAATGATATTTCGGAAGTGAGTTTTGCTGCATTCATGAAGCTAGACGTATAAGTGAAACAGATGCAGTGAAAACTACTTAAGATGGCCCTGCTTAAGAAGTTCCCCACGCAGGACATTATAATAATTTAGTACCAAAATTCTCCCATAAGATTAACATATATGCTTCTTCTAAAAGGATGGCCTGCCAAAGAAACACAAAAAGTTATGACACATTAGATTGTTACCTTTTAATAAATATTTCACATTACAATCTAAAAAATTTCCTCAGGTTATCATTCGTTCAATTTTTTGCCAGTGTACAGCAACAAAATAGCATGCTCAGTTTATAAAGGTTAATCACCAAATATATTTCCACCACAGATCAGAGATACAGTCAAGTAACACCATTAATAGATGGAAATATGTGGTGGAATATGACATCACTTCCTGACTGCACTGTCATCTATTTTGGCATGTGCATTACATGATGCGTTGTGACTGTAATTGTTTTACTTTAATTCCAGTAATTTGAAGTATTCATTGTGTGAAGTTTATATATTTTTTGTGTTCATTTCACATTTCATCATATGTGTTGTACAGGTTTTGTCTTAATTACTGAGCACATGAAGAACAAAATATGTATGCTGCTGTTAATTTGAGAAAACCTACACCTTATAGTTGTTGCTACTTAAAGTGTTTCAGAATAATTGTTTGGCATTTCTGTGTCTATACAGTGACACATTTCCAAACAGAAACTAATGTTGACCAACAGTGAGGAACTTGGGGCCTAAAACAAAAAGCTGGGACTACTGAGGTTCTTAATGTAGATCCATTATCCATATAAGCTAACATCCAAAGAAAAGACGGGAAGTTTGAAGAAACTATCAGCTTAACACATACAAAAACATAAAACAGCCTATACACAACCTTTACAAAGGCTTCTTTTACGAAGTATGTCTAATATACAAAGTATGCATTACAGTTGTAATTCATTTACACAAACTTCTCACCAAGTTCATTAATGGTTCTCCAGAATATTAACAAATGAATTTCCATTTCCTTGATGTAAGTAAGTTTGTATACCACCTACTTTGAAGCAAGTAACACATTGGACTGCAGTATATTTATTTACTCTGCAGTAGTCTGGTTATGGGTTCATCCTTCCACTGTAATGAAAAATGAGTGAAGCTGATTTAATAAAAAATAAAAGCTTCACCAAATGCTGATAATAATTATAATTGTATGATACAGAATTCAATATGTAACTGATCATCTGAGCAAGAAAAATTTGAAAACAGGTAACTGTTGTAAGGTAGAATGGGTATTTATGGGGTAGTTCTGGTAAAAAATTGGATGTTAATCTTCCCATTATACTTGTAAAAGTATATGTTATCTTGTGCTCAAGAATATGGTACAATCATTAAAGACTTAAGATGTGATTAGATCAGGAAAACAGATCACTTAATGCAAAATTTGTGTGGAATAATATAGTAAAATGAATGTCAGTTTCATTACAGAATCTAAAGTAGGATTTTCAAGCTTATCCTATTAGGACAGTTGCTCTTAAATAAGCCAATTCTGAAAATATCTTCAGAGGGTTTCACTGTACTTTTGTTGTTTCGGTATGATTTGTTGTTCCTTGGCATGCTAATTTGAGGGTTTCTTGTTTGAATGTGACTGTAGACAGACAGAACATTAATTGCAAAACATAGACTCTTTACACAATCATTTCGTTTCATGTAGAATATCAGTTATTTATACAAAATATAAACTAATAAGTTAACTCTTGAAGGGCTGCTTTCAAGGCCTGTCGTTTTTAATATAATATCCAGAATCCCTGGGCTTGAACCATGGATCACATTTGTCTTGGCATGGACACACTTAGGGATCATAACACTCAGACAAAAGCAATTCCATCTGAAGTGTCTGATGCAACTGTCAAGAAGGCATCATTGTTTTTAGACAAGAGAACTGACAGGGAGTCCTGTGTGGTTTTTGTGACCTTACATTGCATATTATCCGTGGGGCTTACAACAGGTGCTCACGGTGGTCAGTCAGTAAGTTGTGACCTTCTTTTTTAATGTTGTCTGAAGTCCTTTGTGTTTCCTGGATTTTTGTATTGAGGCTTAATTCCTTGTGGATTTAGCTGATTTTGGGACTTTATTCTTGCCTTGTTGGCAAAGGTCTGCACTTCTGCTTTTTTGAGGTATTTTGATCATACACCTAACACAGTTACGCTTTCTGCTGTAGTTTAGTAGTTTATTGTTTCAGAAATGTGTAAAATTTTTGTGCCATGTTGGAAAACCAGTGAGTTCACTGTCTTACCCATGCTTTCAGAGGAGGATTGAAAATAAATATGTTCTTTTTCACTTACTATCCAAGATGGTGAGTCTTCTTTGTCATAAGTTTCCAGAACCCATTTAAGGAGTGTGTTGAACATCAGTATAGATAACCAGTTGCCCCCCTTCGTCTTCTTTAATTACTAACAGAGTTACTGCCAGATCTCGTAACAAGAATCCACAATAGTACATTGTGCCAGAAGAATGGAATTTAGTCCAAAATAACTCACAACAAATATTAGTGTTCTATACATATGAGGCCTGCCCAATCAAGGGGCCTGCATATCATGGAGTCTGCAAGGGCCTTATCTTTGCCCCTAGCGTCAAACTTGTCTCTGGTGTCGAATGTACAATAGATAATCTCCTTGGTGCTTCTTTGCCTATTGCCATGTCAGACTCATTCCATGTTTGTGCTCAAGCTCAAAACTGAGTCATACAGATTGAGGATGTTCTTAGTTTGAACTACACTCATTTGTGAGTGAATATGGGCATTGAGGTCTTCAACTGTGCTTTGTTGTGGATCCAATTCACATGTCTGAGAATGTTAATGCATTCTAATCCATATGTATTTGCAAATTAGAAAGACATACTGGTCTCTGTTGTACATCAGCATCTGGTATAAGTAACCATAGTGAAGGGCAGAGGCAGAAGGAAGCCACACATTAAATATGAGGAAGTTATAAATGGTTTGAATCGTGATGGCAGTTGTACACTTACGTAACTTCTGTTTATAGAATCAGAAAATTTTAGGTGCTTGACTTTTGTTGTATGGAATGTGCAGAAGGTCTGCTGTTCCTTTAGAAACAGTTTTCAGCAGTAACAAATTCCTAGTTGGAGTGGAAATATCATTCATGCTATTAATACCTGCGACACTCTTTGGACAGCTTGAAATCCAATATAAGATAGGATGTGTTTTATTGTGTGACTGACTTGCTGAGATTATGTAGTGCAAGACCGGAACTATGTAATCTTAGCACTTATGGTAACAGATGAATGAAATATGAGTATGTGATTTTCATAAATTGATACAATTTCACCAAACCATTAATGAAAGTGTAAGTTTCAGAGGAGTTGGGGAGCACTCTGGCCAACAACATGAACTATTTTCTTGCTTAAAGTCATGGATTCATTAGTCAGTACCCCAGTTTTAGAATCAATTCAGGAACAGGTTTTGACATGAATCTTCACAGGCTTTGAAACATGTTTCATGATATCTGCATATGAATTATCAGCCAGAAGAATTCTTTCCCATTCTCATTTTTTTCAATTTCTGTTTTGTTCTATGATACAAGACATGTGCAGCACTGCTTCTGTGGTCACATATTTTCTTTCATGTCCACAGCTTTTGTTTTTTGTTGTTGTCAGAAAAGTTGAAACACTGCATTTTTCACATTCCATGAATGCCACTTCACATTTAGGTTTACTGTCATTGCACCTATACACAGTGACATAAATTTGAAATACACATTCAGACTTCTATCAGTATCTCTGTCTCTCTTTCTCTCTGTCTGTGTCTTTCTTTTCATATTGTGCATCATCAGCTGCGGTTACCATTGCTAGATGGTGTCTGTAAACAAGCAGAATTTCAGATGAGGTTTCACCCTGAAAAACTGAACCATTTCTTCTGAGAGATACGAGTTCAGTTTACCATGTATGGTAACATTTGAGGGGATGATGGGACTGCGTAAACTGCTAATGTTATTTATAACTGAACATTATGTTATCCTTTTTTTCATATTTCAAATAACTCTTCTGAATAAGCACATAATATTAAATTAAAACTTTTTAAAATAATTTCCCTTGATAGAGGGTATCCCATAGTTTGGAATACACTTAACCTGGTTATTTAAGCCATCTGTTTACAATTTTTCCACATTATAACAGGCAGTGTATTATAGTCACGCATGTAGACCAACAAATGCACACAATTTATATAAAGTCACAGATCATCCATACAAATTAACCCTCCTACATGTTCCAGCAATAAATCACCATCCTCAGGGGGACATTAATACAGAGGAATATAGAATTAATACAACCAACTTACATATACAATATTAAAAACAATAATGGGACCTGTAAATATAAAATGTGGGTACTGTAGATAGTATCTACATTTGTATATTTATAGTTGCCAATATATGTTTTTAACCTTGTGTATGTAAATTGGTTGTATTCATTTTATATTCTTCTGTTTTAATGTTTCCCAGGGCTGGAATGTATAAGAGAGTTTGTGCATGTGGATGATTCGTTATTTTATGTAAATTTTGTGCATTTGTTGGTCTGTGTGGGTGATTATAGTCACAACGCACAGAATGAATAATATTAAATTTGTTAAAGCAGTGTACTGTTTGGTATCTTATAACAGTTGTCTATTAAAATGTCTTTTTTTAGTATATTCAGCAAGACATAATTTAAAGTGTTTCCATGTTAAAACATAATTTTATTCTCAATAGCAATGCGTCCACCACTCTAGTACCAAATTTCATGTTTATTATAACTTAACGCATTTTTGTTTCAATAAATCTTAAAATTGAGATGTGGAATCTAAATCTTCAAAAACGAGTAAGAGCATTGATGAATTTAAAATATATATTCTTCACAAATTATATGTGCTGTGAAGCTTCAAGGCTAAGCTGCTCATCTCTTATTATACATTTGTTATATTGATGTTGCAGTGATTAAACAGCCATTATTATGATGTAATGTTGCTCCAAATAACTGCAGAATGATAGTTAACTCATTGAAATGGAAAATGCTCATCTGAGAATTACATGTTGAAGTGTATACAGGGTTAACAGAGGCATGTAGAGAAAGTAGTTTCATACTGGAAAATGGTCGGCAATATGTATATGTATACACATGACTGGTGTAAGTACACACAAGTTCTTTTACCGTCAGAAACATCATCAGTCTGCCTTCTAGTCTTCACTTCAGCCAGTTCTTCTTAGTCTTAATTCTATAATTCCTTCCTTCCTTTATATACTAATTATCTATTTCGTCCTAGGTCTACCACATTTTCACCTTTCTGGAAGATCCAACTTATCTACCTTATTTGGCTGTCATGTTTCAGACTGTTGACAAAGCTTGTCCATTATACATTGATCTTTTTCTTTATAATTAATCAAATAAATTTCCCCTTGCTCTCAAAATGTGTTGACTGCTTACTTGTAATATTTTGCAATTTAGATATCTTTGGGGCCACGTTGCTAAAATTACATTTTAGAGGCTTTCAGAGTATCTTATATGTTTTATGTAGGACCCAGTCCTTTTATTCTAAAGTTAAATACACTCTGCAAATGTTTCTGTAACAAACCCATTTAAATAGGTAGAATTGGAAACTTTATCTTGTTTATTCCATCATCCATCTCCACCAGTATGGTAACTGTCTATTAGATGTAAGCAGTATATGCAGTATGTACCTGCCAATGAACTTTCAGATACTGCTCACTCTCTTTTCTGACATAATGTCTGCTAAAGCCCTGGGCTACCCTGAGTACAGTCAGAGGGCATGCAATCCTGAAAGGATGTCCTGACAATGAAGGTTAAAGTTAAGTTGTCCCTGATCATGTATTGAAGGCATATGGGTATACTGGAGGTACAAGGCCACAAATTTTGCCATGGCACAAGATAAATGTGAGTGGACAGCATCATGCTGTGACTGCTTTACTCCTAGAGAAATCTCCCATGGTTCCCATTTAATAAAGGTTCCAGAGCCATTTTGGACCATTTGGAGAAGGGAAAATTGTCGTACTCATTCCGGGAATTAAGGTATGTCCACGGTTGTGCTGCCTTAGCAGAGCAACTGGCTGTTATACATTCACACATAACACTGATGAGATATTTTTAAACTTTTGTATCTATGCAGACTGCATGTTTTCTTCTAACCTTACTTTACCTAGCATAACAAGGGTGAAAAGATTCATGCTTTCTCAGCTTACTTCACGTACATGTATCTGGTCATTTGATACATCTGTTTCCTGTTTCTCCATATTATAATAAGTAGTGCCCTGTTTAGTATATTACAGTAATAAACCATTCAACATATACATTTTTAATATGTTAGCAAGATATGACCAGGTGTATGAAGTGTCAAAGTAAAACATGCTTGAAATTTACCATGACATATCTGTTACCTGCATATGAGTAACAGCAAAGATCACACAGTAGTGTTTAGAATCTCAAGTTAATAGTTAGGAGATGTCAGCTTCAATCGTTGCTGGGGGGTGGCGCTTCTGAAGCTTCTTATGTATTCCATCAGTGCTTTCACGCAGATGCAGATAATCTAAAACAGACAGTTGCCTCTTGTCTTAACAATAACCCAAATAAGATTGTCTGTCACCTTAGACATTATAATAGTTTAGTACCAGAGTTCCATGTGATTAACATTAGGTTCCAACAGGGAGACCAAGGATGTACTCTAGATAGAGAGGTAGGTAGAACAGCCTTCGTGTAACAGTTATTTTATCTACCACACATGGAATGTCTAAGAAATATCAGAATACAAGTTTTCTGAAAAGACATTGCTTAATCGTATCACATGTGGAGTGGCATGCACACAATAATAAGCAGAGACAAAACACATGAATAAGTCATATGGCTAGACTGAACTTGATAATTTCAACCATGGTTTTATGTTGAGAATTAACACTGAAGAGACTGCATTATCATGTCTTATTGAATGATTGAAACAATGGAAACACTTTGAATTGTGTTATACTACCCACATGAAATGATCATATATTAAGACCCAAGAATATTCTTCCATGTATAGATGGTTATATATAGCATTTACTTACAACATAAAAAACTCTCAAATTTTAACAAATGTTGTTTTGTTGGAAAAGAGATATTGATCCCCCGTGTGTACATGTGCATGTACATATGTATACAGTTTATGTATTTATATGGTGGAATACATGCACATATTGTATGTAGGCTTAGCTTGGTACAAAAAGAGATTTGTTTCCTGTTTTAAATACAGTAAAAATATGTTTCCTTGGCTACAAACTTCCTTTCAGGTTTTGCTGCCAGATACTTTGCTCTGTGTTGTGATAAATACAATTTTATTGTGTCTTTTGAACTATGTACGGGTCAGCTGACAGTAGGAATACATGTACCCCACTATAATGACAATCCTCACTCGAGAGTAAACAAATTTTAAGTAATAGTGTAGTGAATGAGTGTGTGGTGTATGATAATGTACATGTGAGTACTTGTGTATACAAATCTATTTAAGAAGAGCAGGATCTATATATTTTATGTTCATTGTTGAGGCTGTATCAGTTACCTAAGTTTTCGTAACTATTGTGAATCATAGAATTTAAAGAATAATGATGTGACTAATAATTATAAAAATTGCGAGTTTAGGTGAAACTGTTAATGAAATCGTTGTTAGCAGATGGATATTGTTAGTTAGATTCCTCTGTCAGTTGACTTCCTCTGGTGTTTGTTGTTATGTATCGGGTGCTAAGGTCACTTCATTGTTAAAAAAATCATTATTGTTGTGTGAATTCTTGTGTACATCAGACATTACGGTGAACTTTATCAGTGTGATTTCAAAAAACAGAAAACAATCAAGTAATATTGCTGTGGTCTTTCAAAAAAATAATTACCTGATAATGTCAAAATAGTGTTTTACTTATACAGTAGATTTTTAACAATCAATAGTATTAATCTATTGTTCATGTGCCTGGATTTGTATCTGTGCCAACAATGACTGGAGTGTGGAAAGGGACACAAGTTGCAAAATGATCTCATAATCATGATGAGCCATGACACTCGAGCAACTCTTTCCGACCGAGTTTTATATAGTCAACCATACATTTACTCTATCTAGTACTTAAGTTTTCCGCCAAAAAGGATACCCCTGTGTGCCGTGAAGACTAGGGAGTAAGCATGCAATAAGCTAGCTCATTATATTGATGTATGTATTAATTCTGTGGTGGCAGCATTTTTTCCTTAGAGCTGCCGTACAATTCTCCTGACCGACCCCATTCCCTCCATCCCAAATACAATCCTGACCCTTGCTCATTATGGACCCCATGCTCTGCTCATTCTCCAGTAGGCGATGTATATCGCTTATATTTGGTAATCCTTCCTTGTTTCACACTCAACACTACAAAACACACACTTAAGACTCAATAATTATTGTATGCCGTATTATGATGTATTATAGCTCAAGATTATACATATTTTTTGTTTAAATACTGTCTCACGATTTTCACTTCCTAGATGACAAAATTAATATTTCTGTATGTAGGGTGGTGAGGCCAAATACCAGAGTGTTCAACGGTACTAGTCGAAACTTTGCTGTTAGGTATGTACTTTGTGATCCAAACTACATGGAAGAACAAACATGTTGTTAGAACTGTGAAGTGTCTGTTAAACTTGTTTTGTATGAGTATTGCTATAACTGACACGAGTGTGTACTTTCTAAATTCGTACAAATTCATTTACTACTTTTCATTACTTCCACTTTTCTGAAAGGTTGCATACAGTTTTATGCACAATAATCTGTTTGTTGTTTTGAATATATGTGCTGTTAATTCACATACAACAAGATGGTGTATTTATTATAGATTTAAATTTGAAATCTGTATCAAGATGTGTTAGCCATTATGGCTGTGGCCGAGGCAGATCTCTCTGCATCAGCTTGCAATTTGCGTAATAAGAGCAGGTCACATGTCTGATACAAAACATGGAAGTGTGGGGTAGACTCAGAGGTCTACTGAACACAGTGAAATTTAGTAGTAAGGGCATGGGGATGTACTCAGTCATACTGGTTCCTTGTTACATATTTGGAATCTATGATAATGTCCAGTTTATTCATTTTTTAATAAAGTGCATGAAGGTTTATAATATCAGAGGGCTTCGTAGTTGGACTCCAAATAAAAATGTGTTGGGATCTGGATCCTTCTTAAATCTGTGGACTGGAAATGGCAATAAACATAAGTGGTATCATTTTTGAACTAGAAGTTAGCACCATTTGGTATTTGCTGTTGATATGGCTACTATACAAATCATGGGCTTGTAATTTTAAATCCTTATTTGACTGATTTGCCATAATTTAATAAAACATTAAGCATACATGCAAGTTGTTTTGTTTACAGTTGTAATTAAATAAAATAGTAGCAGCATGACATCACAGACACATGCTTGAGCAGGAGTCATATGTCACATTTTTTTTTAAACAACTTTATCACACATTTTGCTGCTAAAAACTGTAAAACCCACACATGACATCACATTTTATTATCTGTATATGTGAAAAAAAGCATGGTAATAATAATCATTCTTTTGTAGTCTGAAATGTATTCGTTTTATATGCTGAAATTTCTATTGTATGTCAGCGTACTTCTTGTGAACTCTGCTCTGAAGTGCAAGCTGATACAGTTGTAACCTGCAAACTGTTCTTAGAGCTGCATTCTTATGATGTATCCAGTAAGTTCTTCCATGTTCTGGAAGATGCCTTGCACAGTAGTCAAATATAGGTCACTGCATAGTATTCCAGTGTTGGAAGTCTATGTTACACTCTCTACCAAATCTTGACTGCTGTTGAGGATGTATGAATAATGTAAAGTAGTTCAGTACTTCTGCTTCAAGATCAAATGAAATTAATGTTTTAAAGATGAACATGCAGAAATTATGTCTAGCCACAAAGTCTTACTTGTTCCCAAATATTAAAATAATATTACCCAAAAATATATGCTATGTGTTGTGCCTGTTATGACAGGCCATATTTTATGACATAGCTGTTGAGCATTTTTACTGGGCTGATACAAATCTGCTGCTATATTTACTAATGATTACAAGCTAATATAATGCCAGAATGAAGGGAGAAAAAAACATAACTACCCCATTATTTATGGGTTTCATGTTAGCGTGCCAATGTTATGTAGTCCGAAGTAATGAGAAACATATCAGTGCTTCAAGGTAATTTGGGAAGGTGTGGTCCTCATTGTGGGAACAAGTTTGCCTTTGTTGCAAGAAGTTGCTTTGTTAAACAGCCCTTGAACAAGAGGAGGGGGATGTATTATGCACATTCCACTTGTCAAAGCTCAATATATAACCTCCATGAAGCATACTCGAAGGGATTTCAAAATATAGTGAAATTTTGATTTTCAACAGTATTGAACATGTTTAGTTTGGACTTTGAGATGATGAAATGGATTCAGAGTGGTGCAAAATATTTTAAATAAATTTTACAATAAAATAACCCCTCCACAATATGCATATAATAACATAGTAAGAGGGTGGTTTAGAATTTGGTATGTCAAACCACATTTTCTTAATATGAGAAGATAGCCTTGGTGAAACTAGGCCTTTATCACCCTCTGTCTATGAACACATAAGCATCACTGTACTGAAGGCAAAGATACCCAGTACAAGACACGTAATCAGATGTATATTATCATGATCTGTAAGCATACTTTTGTGGTGATTTCTCATTAAATGTATTTTTATCTTTAAAATATTTTATTAATCCCTGTAGATGATTGTGCTGAGTGATGAACAGCCTACTCCCTTGTGAGCAGTGTTTGCGTGGACAAATTTGTATTTTAGGCAACAATTTTTCTGTGGGTTTTTCTTCCAAGAGTGTTTTATTATTGAGCTTTGTTTTTGAGAGAGATGTGGTATTTTCTTGTAGATAATAACAACTGTGTATCCTGTATCCATGTACAGTGATGGACTGAGATCTATACTCCCTTTGGACATTGAGTTTTACTATTCTACCTTTTATCAAGTGGTCGGCTGAAAATACAGTTAAAAATTAAATTGTGTACTGGTTCTTACTGATGTATGTTCCCTTCATACATCCAGCTGTTCCTACATACAGGTAAAGCTTACAGTTTTCCCTGTGTATGCCATGAAGGCATATAAAGAAGTGGAGTTATACCTCCATCCATTCTTTACCTCAGCACTAGATGGGGGTGAGTGTTCATTTTCATGCCCCAGCCACTTTGTCCCCAAGGAACAAAAAGAAGCCTGAGTGGGACACAGAGCTGTTGTGGATTCTGTGAAGAAGATGCAGCACCTGGTCAAAAAGTATCCAGACAGATAGGTTGTACTGTGGTAGTAAAACAGAAAGCAGCTGCACCCCATGCGGAGAACAGGTACTTATGCTAGTCAGGAATAAAATTTGTGTATTAGAGAGGTATCGAGTTTAACCTGCTACCCAACTTGTCTTTGGTGATTATTGACACATTACCCCATTTCCATACCATTTGTGTGTTCCTATCAGTTGCTGTAAAATACCATATAATTTTTGATGTAAGAATCACTATTGGCCACTCACTCTTAAATGCTTAACTTCTCAACTTCTCGTTACGTCTGATGATGGTTTCTTTATGGACATACACTTGATTTCACTTATAAACAAGTAAATGCCATGCATACAATTCAGTCATTTCAGTAATGTAATATACTTAGAGTAATAATATACCTAATAGTTGAAAAATAAAATACCAACTTGATGTCACTTGATATTGTTTTTCGTTTCTTATGTACTCAACATGTTTCGGATATTAATATATCCATCATCGGGGGCTTGCGACTGTGTTGTTGAATTACCACATGGGTTTGAGACACTACTCAAACCCATCCGCACCAAATCTCCAACACACAACAAACCGACAACAAAATGACCAATGTGGTAATTCAACAACACAGTCGCAAGCCCCCGATGATGGATATATCAATATCCAAAACATGTTGAGTACATAAGAAATGAAATAAAATATCAAGTGACATCAAGTTGGTCTTTAATTCTTCAACTATTACAATGATGCACAGTCCAATAAACATAAGAAAACATATCTAATAATTTTGTGTGAGATAAATCTTGAAGTGCTCCAGCAAATGGAGAGTCACTTCAGTAATTTTACACACTTGTCTGCTAGTGCTCTTGATTTGCTTGACTGAACTGACCCTGCATTATATGTTGGCTTTCACACTGTTGGAGGCATATACCATGGAAAGTGGAACAACAAGCTGTCTGAGCATAATGTAGTATCATCTGCTGGACAGTGTCATCTTCATATTCCAGCTTCACCAACCTTCCAGTAAAGTAACTCTTGTGCTACTACTAGCCTGAACTGTTTGTGGTACAGTTTTCATGAAGTGAGCTACCTGTTGAGAAAATACATGTTGAATACTGTTGTGTCAAAGCGCAGAAGAAGTTCTACACTTTCAGATAGTGTCACATGAAAGGAAGGATACATCCCCCTTCCCCCGTACTTTAAGTCAAAGACAACCTTTGGTATTCCGACTGTGTCACATCTTGTCTTGCCTGTGTCCACTGTGCCCATACCGTCATGTATGTTTATCAAAATGGTAACAGAATGTCCTTTATATAGCTTTCTTTGTTTTTGTTTCTTCAGGTGTATTCTTTCTGTTTAGCCTTACTGTTCCCAGTAAATTTGTGCTTGTGTATAGCAGTTTCTCAAATAGAGTTGGAGATTGGCACCATTTATGTGTATGAAGTCATAATGTTTGCATTGGTATGTAGCTATCAGCTCCATCACAACAGCAGCCTCACATGAAGGGAGGTCCTCATTTCCATCTTTCTGTCCACTGTATATTCCCAACTGTAAACTGTATCCACTGTTAGACTCTTACTTTTGTAGTACTTTTTGCCAGAAGAGACTTAATTCAATGTGTTGAATTGAACAAATGAAAGCCTTCCATGGAATTTCTTAAAACTTTCAACAATAGTGATGTTTTGCACCGGAGAGTACAGGTCCTGAAATTTATTTTTGCAGTAGTCGGTGGAGTACCTTACTTTGGTAGGATGATCTGAAGGGTCAAACTTATAATTGTCTACATAATGCAGAATTTGTCACTGTAGTTCTTAACCAGTCAAAAGGCATTACAGAGAGAAATAATGGAGTGTATAGATCTTTTAGTACCCCAGTATGTTTGCGGGGTATCTTACTTCACACATGATTTATGATGCATAAAGCAATAAATGTCTAATTAACCCACCCTGGTGTCAAAACATATGCTATCTGTAACAGTGTTTGGGGAACTATTATTTTTCAGAAGATTTGTATTACTTGTGGCATATTTGTTCACCTGCTGTACTAAGTGCAACCAAGAGGCATTCTCCGTGAGTTTTTTCAAAATGTTCTGGCTTCATGTCCTCCAACAAGATTCTATCTCATTACTGCTTGTGCCTGGAATACCACAAAAAGGTTTATGAGTTAGGCACATCAGGAGGTGAACAAGTGGGGTTCCACGACCATTCTGGCATCATCTTTTTCCTGCCCACACCTGTTGCATTACCACTAGCAATAGACAGTTTATATTTTGCCTCATTTTAACTTAAGTTGTCGTACTCACAGTCACTGTTACTCAATTCATCATCGGTATTGCTACCAAAATATTCTTTGAAATCACTATTTTTTAGAAGAGCTTCAACTACGTTATTGTTCGTTTTAGAAAATTAAGTAGAACAGCTTAATGGCTATAGCCTCCCATTTCATTGAACAATACAACGCTACAATTCAGACAGTATAGGCTATGGTTATACAATGTATGATGAGTCTGTAAATAGAAAATATCTCAGTTTACAAATTGTTAACCTACTGAACTGTTATTGAAGCATTTTATATATTTAGGTATGTGTCACATCATCATCACTGTCAACACAAATTACTTTGCCTATTTTGAAACTATAATGAACTGTCGAATAATTTTCCAAGTGTAAATCATCTTACTGTAAAAACATAGTTATTCTAAAAAAGAAAATTATTGGAATCATGGTTGGTGTAAAACCTAGAAATTCACGTAGAGATCTTTGTGACAGATTAGACACTATACCTCTTCTACATGAGTACTTCATTAATGACCTTTGTGGTAAATAACAAAGAAATTGTTCAAAAAAATTCTGCTGTATATGGTATTAATATAAAGAATAAACACCATCATCAGAGATAGGTGCCAAACTTCCATGTTTTCCAGGAAGTTTGTAGTATGCTGGCATTAAAATATTCAACATTTTACTGTAGTAGGCTCACTGAGTCTGATGAAACGAAACAAAAGGCAAAATTTAAAGGTGCATGAAGAAGACACTGTTACACACAGTTCATTTGTTCTCTTGATGAATTTATTATAAAATTTGCTTACTGTGTGTGAAGCTGTATATTCTCTATTCTTATGACTTGCTCAACATTTTGTTGTCACTCTGAATTTTGGATCTGTGGAATGTACATGTTTGTGTGTGTGTGTGTGTTCGTATGCATGTATGTATGCATGCATGCATGCCATGCCATCTAGTGACCATACTGTGGTCTAAGAAGCCACAGATTCAGGAACAGTAGAACTCTGCAAAGAGCTGTCATGAGAGGCACATAGTATATCGGAGCACAGGAAATGCTGACACCTTAAGTGGATGATTTATACAGTATAATTTTTCACTGCAGTACAGACCAGAGGCCAGTCAACATTTGCATGAAATATAACACCACAGGATTTTTTACACAAGCATTTAGGCTTCTTAAAAATGCATTTTTATAAGCTATTGATAGTAAAATTAAATGGGAATAATTGCATACTTCTTTTACTGCCTTCACAAAGAAAACTGATGTGTAAATGTGGAGTCCTTATGGTAAATTAAATTATAATGAATATAAAAATTATAAAATGAAATTAAATTCAGCTTTATAGTCTTACGGGACTTACCAGTATTTAAGTTCAGACAATATTCAAATTAAGTTGTTTACAATTCCAGTTGTGCTTTCAGAAAGACACGTGCAGAAGTGAAAGAAGAGTTGGAAAATTAGTTTATTAAGAGGGAAATTTAAAATAAGGCAAGTCCTCTTACATGAGAGACATAGCTTGGAAGGTGTGCCATTAGAGTCCAAGTTTTATTACAACTAAGACACAACTAATTTGTTGGCTTTTAGGTTTATACATTAGTGTGAAATGCAACTTCTTTGTCATACAGCTATCTTCTGTTGCGTGTTTGTGTACTGTGATTTGAATGATCGTCTTCCTTCAGTTCTACATGACATCTCTCAATGTGGGAAGGATTTTCCACGACTTTTGATCAATGGTGTAATATGAAATTTGATCATGCTATTATCTTATTACACTCACTGGCAAGATATTCTGCTCCATTACCTCCTTCCTGTACTTCATTTTTTGTATTTTCTTTTCTTAAATAAATATAAATATCCAAGCACAAACTGTGAAATTAAGAGATGGGTGATACATATTATACCAATACCCATAACTTTAATATGACTGCAATGTTACTATGGAAACATGCTTAATGAATTGGAATCAGGGGTCATGAAATGGGGTGTTGGTTTGGAATAGCAACTGAATGTGTTACCAACTGTGATGTGAAATTTCCATATGTGTATCTGAAGTTAACTCATAAGAGCAATATCTAGCAACACACCAACTGTAACATACTTGTTAGAACACAGATCAGTGTCGTTAGATGGTGGGACAGTGGGATTGTTAATTCATTCATTGTTGCCAAGGAGAAGGGGGAAATGTGCACCAGAGACACCTTTGTGATGGCCACAAAAACAGCTACATAATTTAGACATGCGTATTTCAATACTATACTACAGGTTTCCTATTTATTGCCAGGTGCAGCAGGTAATGAGATCTGAACTGCACCCTGTTTTTCTTTGTATGTGACTGTAATCATTGATTGCCAGTACACTTGAGTTGTTCACTGTATGTCATTTGCCATGTATAGTTGGTAATTGCTGCTGATGTCACAGATATTTTGTATTAATTTGAACTATTTGATATTGGCAATACCTAGTGATGACAACCACAATCAAGTGGCAATCCATCTAAATGAGCTGTAGCAATCCCACATTTTCTTTGGTCATTTAGAATGTGTGCTTTGTTGGTTCTGACATTACCTTCTAGTCTTGAGGCAGCTGAAGATATGTTGATAATGATCTGATACAATTCTAAATTGCTTTATAGAAAATTGAATAGTATGGCATTCATTATGGTGACTAGGAACCAGAGCATTTTAAATAATTTTATTAGAAATTACAACTTTCTAAATTCTGAATTTGAACATTGATTACATCACAGCCATTGTCCAACCAGTTGGGTATGTGGCAATTGTAACATGCAACATGTGGTTGTGAAAACCCCCATAATTGTGTTCTGTTAAACACCTGTTTAGAAATTGTAAATACCTATTACTCCAGTGTTCGTAAAGTTAGTTAAGTACACTGGTGTAGAGTGTTATATGAAGCTGGTTTGGCAACAAGAATTGTTGACTATTCATTCGAAACGAAGTCACGTGTCTCTTCCCAGCTAGAACTGCGTACCGTCCACTGATCCTTTCTACGCATTTTCCTAACAAAATTTGGCAACTGTGAAATTTGAGTAAATTAGTTAATTCAACAGTTGGCGACTGTGTACCAAAATCACAAGGTGGCAGCACATATTTACAGAAGCCTATAAAAACACTTAATGCCTAGCTAGGTTGTCATTGCTATAACGGTATCCTCTTTAAAAGATGTTTAGGCAGGGTAACTACCCCTTTGGGAGCGTGTTCTATCTACGGTCGTTGAGCCACGCCGGCTACATGAAGTCGTCGAAGCCGCTTCCAGCGTTGTAATTTTACGTTGCCACGGAGTTGCCAATCTGTGAGGTAGTAATATGTGGTCCAAAAGAGAACTATGAGCTGTGACTATGAACGGGAAGAATGAGCGGGGGATTGGTACCTAGTAAAAGTACTGTCTATGTTTCTAATCTTCCATTTTCTCTTACGAACAATGATCTGCATAAAATATTTGAGAAGTATGGTAGGGTTATCAAGTAAGTAGTTTCAACAGAACTGTATTTTGTATAGACGTGCGTATTAAAATGTTTCGAGTGTTGAGGTTATGAGTAAATTACCCAAATTCACTGTTTCAGTCCTATGGCCATTATCTGAAGGTCATGTACACAATTTTAGAAAGTTATTGCAGGTTTCACATTTCAGTAGCATTTATGTTCAGATATTTCAAATATTGTTGAATCTACTTTGTATTGGAAAAACTGACACACAAAATAAAAGAATGCAACAATCTTAAGTCGTAACATAACAAACATATAGGGATTTGATATTGTTTTACTTATTACATCTGTGAAATACAGTAATATTTTAGTGAGTCAATTTTCCCATTCTTTAATCCATTGTATCCTGATGCATAGCATTTACTTCTTACTGGCATGCATATGTAAACATGAGTATGTATGGAGGGTCTTACAGAATGAGAGGCTGCTCATAATTTGAATTTACTGGGTATTGTTACGGTTATGGTAGGTTATGTACGTTGAATAGAGATCGTTATACAGTGGAGGAAAAGCTGAAATTGTACGGGTATGGAACAGACTTTTTGAGGAGCTGATAGTTGCCCAACCAGTCAAGAAATTCCCTGCCTATTGTGGAACCTGAAGTTTCCTAAGAGTATGTGAGAGGTCCATGCTGTAAACAATATTGAAACAAATGTTACAGAAATATTTTGTGAGGATTTAAGCTGGATTGGACTTTCTGAATTCATTCAACTGGTAGGATTGCATTTTCATAGTTGTAAGTAATTTTTGTGTTTTGCCGATTGTTTTGAATATTTCAAATACAGAGTGTCCAGTTAGAATTAATTAGTTTAACATGTTATTTATGTGATTTCCAGGGTTACAATAATGAAAGATAAAGTAACACGGAAAAGCAAGGGTGTTGCGTTTATTCTGTTCCTGAAACGAGAGGATGCACAGGCATGTGCCAAAGCTATAAATGGAAGAGAGGTATTTACAGATATGCATTGACAATTAAAGCTTTAGTATTTATAAAGTTATTTAATTTGGTTATAGACTTAAATATTTGTGATCAAGATGAAAGATGTAACGTGTGCCACCCAAGTTACGGGAAGGTCAATTTAAAACTGAATCCAGATGCAAAGCAAGCTTAATGGTCTTGCATCTCCTTGTACAATATATAACTCATTGCATGTTTGAGTAGGTGCTGGAAATAACCTCCAAATCTCAGAAGTGCTGGACACCAGGTACAGATCATTAAGTACTCTTTGAATTCTTGTCTATAAATTGCTGACATGGCATGCCTTGTGAAACAGCCCTGTATGAGTCACTGCCAGTACAGCCATCGTGCATACATTGAAGCACAGTGTAACATAAACTTGTTTCATTCATACATATGCATTACAGTTCAATACAGAGGATTTTCACTGTGGAAACCTACATAAGGAAGAAATTGTATGAAACATGTCATAGGAAATTTAGAATACAGGTTCCAGGTTGTTTCATTTCCCTCAGAATCCAGCATGTCAAAGAGTTGAAGGTAATTTCCAACACTTGCTCTTAACATGTGGTAAGTTATGTATATTTTATGTGGAAATGTAAGACCATTAAGTTTTCTGTGTCTCTGGGTTTGATTTTCAACCCAATTCCCTATATTTCGATATAGGATTGGTAGAATTAGGCAAGAGACCAAATGACCATACTTTCTAATGACCTGATTTACAAGAACCATTACTGTCAATGTATGTTCAGTCCTGTGCTTCTGTTGTGCATTATGCATGTAAGTTAATTGTGTTGGTGTAGCAATGCTCATGAAGTATGGACAGCTTCGTAGGAAGACTGATTATATTCTAATCCATGGGGAAAAGAATTTAATTTTGTGCCCTTTCATTTCAAACTGCAGGAACAACATAACTCTGCTGTTTTGAAAACTTAGTAAAACAAACAGTTCCAGGTAGAAATCATAAAGCCTACTTTGTTGCACTGACTTGCAGTCCTAAAAATCTTGTACTATTATAGCCAAATTTTTTTAATGTAATCCAACAATGAATTTTTTTTATTTTGATCTGGCTTGATACACTTGTGCAGAAAATGACATACAACCAAATTCTAGTTACGCCTGATTTGTATAGTTTGCAATGTAGTAGTAGTAGTAGTACTAATAACAACAACAAACAATCAACTACAAGAACTTCTACAGCTCACTCAAACTTTTTCAAGAGACATTAAAATGGTATTTGGGATTGAAAAGTGCAAAACATTATGTATTGCAAAGGGGAAACTAGAAATGAGAAACATCACAACAGAGGATGATGACACAATGGAAGCCATGAACAAGGATGACATGTATAGATACCTGGGCCACATGCAAGTTAAACAAATTAAGCATGCCCGAATGAAACAGAAGCTAGGCAAAGAATAATTAAATTGCACAAAAAGCATATTGAATGGAAAAAATACGATAAAAGCTATCAATACTCATGCAACCCCAGTACTAACTTTTAGCTTTGGAATAGTGAAATGGACACCTACAGACTTAGAGAACCTCCAAACCAAAATGAGAACGTTACTCATAAGATATAGATTTCACCACCCCCGTGCTGCAAAGGAAAGGCTTACTCTACCGTGGCAAATGGGTGGCAGAGGATTGATTGATATAACTCGACTACATGATAAACAGGTGAAGCTCCTTCAGATGTACTTCTTAAACAAACAGGTCACGTTGTCTCTTCATGCTGCAGTAGTAAAAGCAGATGATAAGGTGCACACCACTGGACTTAGTCCACGCACATGCAAATGAACTCCCCACAGATGAAGAATATAATAACAAAGTCAAGAGACAATGGTCCCAAAAAGCCTTGCATGGACGCCATCCATATGACCTCAGCCAACAATATGTAGACATGGAAGCGTCGAACAAATGGCTGGCAAACGCGGATTTGTTCGCCGAAACAGAGGGCTTTTTAACGTCAATACGGGACCAAGTCATATTAACAAAAAACTACAAGAAATATATTTTGAAACAGCCAGACACCGATGATCTATGCAGAAGAAGTGGAAAAGAATTGGAGACAATCCAACACATTACTGCAGCGTGTGAGCAACTAGCACCTACCGAGTATGTGAAGAGACATGATGGACTAGCCAAAATTATCCATCAGAAACTGGCAGAAGTAGCCGAATTGATTGATGATAAAAAGTCCATATTATAATTACACACCAGCCAACGTACTGGAGAATGAAAATTTCAAGCTGTGCTGGAATCGCAACATACTTACGGACAAAACAATACCTTTCAATTGACCTGACATAACTTTTATGAATAAGAAAACAAAGAACACCTTTTTGATAGACATAGCTGTCCCAAATACACATAATCTCGCCAAAACAATAACTGACAAACAAAACAGGTACCAAGAACTGGTAAATGAAATATGTGCTATTTGGAAGCAAAAGGCAGCAGAAGTGATCCCGATAGTAATTTCATCTATGGGAGTAATTCCAAAGTCACTGTCACAAAGTCTAACAAGACTTAACTTGCATGCGAATACATATATACAACTGCAAAAATCTGTAATTCTTGGCACATGTTCAATTGTAAGAAACTTTTTAAACTACAAATAAGACCACAGAGCCTAATCCTGTTGATTACTACATCCCAGGATAGGTGAATATTTCCCAGCCAAAGCTGAGAGGTGAGAAATTTGATGATGATGGTGATGATGATGATGATAATAATAATACCAGCGATACCAGTAATAATAGGGGCGACTGGAACTATTTCAAAGTCATTCAGAAAATTCATGAGCAACATACCAGGAAAACATGGTGTCAAGGAACTACAGAAAACAGCCATATTGGGCACTGCACACATACTTCGGAAAGTACTAATGTAAGAATACAATAGATTCAACACTGGAACCAACGATATAAGCACCTTGAATAGTAACAACAGAATACCTGCAACACTATATTCCCTAGGGACATAGTTTGTCTCAGGAATATAAGTATAAATACCCTGCATAAAGGAGATGATGATGATGATGATAATAATAATAATAATGTGTGATAAAAAGGAGAAGACTTGCCTACTGAGTGATGTAGCCATAACAGATGATTCATACGTTAACACAGAAGGAGCTGAAAAACTAAGCAAGTGCACATATCTGGAGATCAAGGTCAGCAGGATGTTAGAAGGGGGACAGAAATTGTCCCAGTTATAATTGGAGTATTATAAACAATTAAGAAGGGATTCTATCAGAACCTCCAGTTGCTCCAAAGTCACCCGTCAGCCATAATCAGTGTTTACATCAGTCATGATAAAAAGAAATTTTGAATGTAATTTTTCTTACAATACAACTAACCTATTGGGATTTGCTCTTGAATATTTCAGCTCCATAGAAGTGTGCCACTTGTCAGTATGTTAACATTTTTTCCTGATCATCATCATCAGTTCACATCACTATATATAATATCATATCTACTTTTTTCTTAAGTCTGAGCAATTCAGATAATCTTGAGATGTGTATATGATATGATATGACATATTTGTTACCTGCATTTGGGTTGACACACGGTGGCAGTAGTACAGTACACATTTAAATACAAACGTTACACAGAATACAATGAAACCAAATACCCAGAACGGAACATACAAAACAGTAAGAATACATAATTTACAGAATTAAACAGAAATATGAAAAACATACAACTGTATATATAGAACCAAAAGAATATGAAAAAATGTGATAAGCAAAACAGCCATATAAGCAGAAACCTCATATGATATACATATCTTCTAATAATGATAGACACCCTGTTACTAAGACTTTCACTCCACTTCACTACCCTCTCATTTGGCTTAACCCCATTTAAATTTCCTACTACTCCATTTGACCTCAAGTCACTCACTACACTTCATCTCACTTCACTTCACTGCACTTTTAGACGATTTTCACCACACTTCTATGCCTTTCACTTCACCCTGTTTATAATTGCTTTCCTAACTCTCTTTGTAAAAAATTTTGGTTTACAAGGGAAAGTACATAACGCTTCTGCAGGTAGTTGGTTCCAGTTTTTTATGGTCCTATTTACAAAGGAATACTTCCCATTATCCATTCTTTGCTTCCTGTTCCTAATTTTCTGAACATGATCAACCCTACTCAAATAGTAAGGCCATTGCAACCTGTTGCATGTAGCTTTCCAAGCCTGTTCCCCACAGTACGTTTTAAAAAGTGCACATAAGCATGCTATCGTCCTATGCTGAGCCAAGGTTTCCCTGTCAGAATCCTTCATATGATTAGTAAATTGAGCAGCTTTCCTTTGTACTCAGCCTAACGCATTTATATGTCCTCTGCTTGGATTGGATCCCTGCATGCAGCCCCATATTCAAGAACAGGACATGCCAGTGACGTGTAGGCTAAACTTTTTGTATGCCTATTTCCTTTTTGAGAACATGCATTATAAAGTGACGTGAATTCCAGGCTTATTGCACTATGTAATTTACTTGGTCCACCCAGTTTAAATTGCTTTGTAAGATTATTCCCAAGTATTTACAGCTGCTTGCTTCTGGAATTTTTTGGTCACCAAGGGAGTAACCCAGTTGATTTTTAACCCGATCTCTCGTAAATCTTATTGCCTTTCTTTTACCGGGATTTATTTTAATCCCTTTTTCTACTGCCCACTCCAAGGTGTTCAGATTCTTCTGCAACTTTTCTATATCTTTTTATTTGCAATTTTCCTATATATTATACAGTCATCAGCAAAGAGTCTAATACTAGAGTCAGCGTTCCTCCAAATATCATTTACATACACCAGAGACAGTAGTGGGCCCAAAACGCCCTCTTGTGGCACACCTGAGGATACTTTGACTTCCTTGCATAGTTGCCCTCCTACCCTGACTCTTCATGTATGGCCTACAAGGAATTCCCTTACGCAAGTGACTACCCTTGAATCCACGTTTGAGGCTGCCAGTTTCATAAGGTACCAGTTTAAATTTTGGCTAGGAGTTATTTAGCTATCCTGGCAAGGTTCTCTGAATTTTGTTAAGGCAGAATTTCTTGCAATAATACATTTTAGTAGATGACACCTACCTGTTCATGCTGCACAGTTCATTTTCATTTCATATGTCACCATGAAGTAATCCATGAGTGTTTCACCAGATTACTCACTGAGATGTTTTTGTAAGGTCTGGAGTAACAGTTTGAGTCTTGACCTTACAGATGAAAATTTATTTCTCCAGAAATGCATACGTGGTCTTGGCGTGCTGAGTGTAGCATTGACAGTACCTTTTTATTGATATCAAATCCATATAAGTTACAGAATTTTGTTCTTAGAATTGTTTAATGTGATTCCAGATGTTTGGACGTACACTCAGAAGCAACCTGGCTATTGATAATGGGAGAAGTGTTGAGTTTATACGTCGTAAATCTTACCCTGATAAATCACGATGCTATGAATGTGGAGAAGAAGGGCACTTGAGCTACAAATGTCCAAAGAATGCATTAGGTGAAAGAAACCCTCCTCCTAAGAAGGACAAAAAGAGAAAGAAGGACAACCACAAAAGTGAAAAAAATCAGGTATGGAGTTTTATTGCCTTGTCATAATTTCCTATATGTTTCTAGAAATTGTGGTTCCTCGTGTGTTCTGTAGTACTGTATCTTCAGAAATTTTGGCTCTTTTTGTTGTTGTCATTGTCATCGTTGTCACTGTCATTGCATCATGGAAGGGGCAGTAGTAGGATGGGGTATGCTGATCATTGTGAACTTCAGTTTTGGTAAAATTCCAAAACATTTTCTTTAACAACCTTTAATTTTTACATCAGTTACAGGATGAGGAAGATTTTGAGAGTTCAGATGATGATTACTTGTCAGAAGCTGCACACAGCAGACATAAAAAGAAGACACCAATCACAGAAGAAGAGGAACCAGATGAAGAAACAGAACCTGACTTGGAAACCCTTAGCGCAGTTATTAAACTTGAGGTAGAGAACTTTTATCATGTGGTTTTGGTATGAGGCATGTACATCTGAAACCCATTTGACAGTGCTGCTGGGGTAGTGTAGGTTGTGTAGCTGTACTTTTGACTCAGTAAACTTCCAGGCAGACACTTTGTAGAGCAGTACAGTGGACTGGACAAGGAGCTTGTATGGATGATATTACAGCCCAGCTTAAAGATGACATAGTAATTGATGAATTCATCCATACATGACCATAGGTCAGTGATTCAGTTTCTCAAAGTTGAATGATGTCAGTCTGCAGAATTTCATACTTGGATGTATGTTATCTGTGATGCTGCATTTGAATCAAAGACAGCATTGGTGGATTAGCTCTGTATGTTTCAAATAGTGAGAAATGAAATGATGGATATGCAGAGACAGGATGAGTTCACGCTTTTGCTAATCCAGAGAACATTGCACATGCTGACAATCTGTTGTTCTGCTGGACAGTCCTGTAGTTTACCAGAATACAGAGGGTGGGATTGCAGTTTGCTGGGGTGCCTGTAGGCCTTCTGATCACCAGCTTTAGCATAGGTCAAAGCCTTAGGCTGAAGACTGAAGGGCATGGCTGAGTTGCAGGCTAATTGGGCTGAAGACTTCATCATAGTTCAGATCTTCAGGGCTCTGGCTGTTTTGATACTGGAGTTGCTATTATTCAGTGCAGAATCTTTTGTCTTCCAGTTTTCTAGCCAGAAATATAAAGCTTCCAAGAACTGTAGTTTAGCCTGTTGTTATGTGTGGGTGTGAAGCTTGGTTTCTCACATTGAGGGAGGAGTAAGGCTGAGGGTGTTCAAGAATAAGGTGCTGTGGAAGATATTTGGGCCTAAGATGGATAAGGTAACAGTGCAGTGGAAAAGACTACATAATGAGGAGCATTATGATCTGTACTCCTTCCCAAATATTAATCAGGTGATCAAATCAAGAAGAATGAGATGGACAGGGCGTGTCATATGTATGGGGAACAGGAGAGGTGTATACAGGGTTCTGGTGAGGAAAACTCATAAAAAGAGCAACTTGGAAGACCTAGCCATAGATAGGAGGATAATATTATAATGGATCCTCAAAAAGTGGGATGTGGAGGCATGGACTGGCTTGCTCTGGTTCAGGAAAGGGACAGATGGCAGGCACTTGTGAATGCAGAAATGAACCTACAGGTTCCATAAAATTCGGGGAATTTCTTGACTAGCTGAGGATTTGTTAGCTTCTTGGGAAGGACTCTGCTGCATGTAGTTAGTAGGGTAGTTAGATAGATAGATTGATCGATTGATGGGTGGGTGGATGGATGGACGGATAGATAGATAGCTTCCTATTCAAGCTCCGACATTCTCGCGGTGGCACACCAAAACACAAGCAGACACTAATAGATGCCAGTCAGGAAGAGACTGCCATAGATCAACAACACAGCTGTGAAACGCTGATATGTCAACATCGTCAAACCATACTAAGGCTTTTGTCCAGTGCTGCCATGGCAAGCACTCAGTGGCAAGTTCGCTAACTTAATTGTCCGACCACATATAGTGTGACCAGTTGCAGTTGCCTGAGTAGGTGTACCTAAATAGTCATACGGTACATATCATGTATATTACTTAGAAGTATACAACTTGTATTTTTTTTTATCCCAGACTGTGTGTTTCTTTGGTATATATTGTTTGAAGATGACTAACTATAGAGAGCACAGTAATTTTGTTACCTGTTAAATGTTATGTTGGGCTTTAATATTTAGCATATGCGTCAGTGAGCTTGTCAAATACACCCCTAATTCTCATTTTTCATAACTGATTGTGTTTGTAATCAGTCTTGTGAGCTTCAGTTTTGTTGTTGCTGGAATGTAGAAGTCCAAATAGGCATATGTGGTACAGTCTGTCTCATTTTGTCATGCTTCTTTAGCAAGGTCACAAAAAGCTGTTTCATTGCTTCCTTCTGTGTCCCATCTGCAGCATAATTGATAAGAACAAGTACATTTCCTGTATAGTCACATCAGGCACTGTACAGTGGCCTTCATCCAGTGTGTCCAGGTACACAATGGACAAAGGACACTGTTGGTGTCTTCTGTCGAACAGTTGTGTTATTTCAAAGGACAGCTTGAAATTGCTTATCTGGGTCAAGGTGCCTTATTCTGTTGTAGCCCACTGCGACCCCCTGCAGTCATGGTCAACAAGCACAGAAGGTTGAGTCACTGTCAGCCCATTGTATAATGTCTGTGTCAGTAATGTAATCATCTTTGCCACTGTCATCATTCTGAGTATAAATGTGTTGCAGTCCATTTCTAGTTTCAGTTGTGCTGTGTCTAATTCAGCAAGCCTTCACTTTTTAGCCATCCTTATGTCACAAACTTGGAAGTAACAACTCTGTTCATAGTCACAATCGGCTGAGTGACTAAGTGGTCTGTCATTGTTCAGAGAGGAAATAAACTTAATTACTGAATGGAAGAGGAATGTAAACATGAAATTATAACAACCAGAAATCACTCACAAATTCATATAGTTAAGGAATGATGTGGAAGGGGGGGGATTCACTGCAGTCAGCTGCTGCTGATTCCTATTGTGAATATGGATGACAAAACTTAAGTTCAGGGAAAGGAATTTCTTGTGGTATATCAATGTGAAGGAAACTTGTTTTTAGTAGCATTTTGCACTTACCAGTTCAAAAATGACTGCTGTGGTTCGTTACACTTCCTACTGTGCATTCTAAAAATATATATGAACTCTCCTGTTCATCAGCTTAAGCATTTTATGGCAGTCACAGATGATCCTCAGACCATTCAGAAACAGAATTATGTGTTGCAGCTGTATGATGAAACAGAAACACACAACATACTGTACCACAAATTCAGTAGCAGGTGCTATGTACCATATGAGATGTCTGTAGTGAATATTTTCAGCAACTAAAATACAAAGGGGAAATAAACTTTAAAAAGGTCATAAACTAAGGCGTAAAAAAAAAAGGTGAACTCTTTCAAAACTTCTGATGAGGTTAGATGAACTCATTCTCAACAGCTGCTTTTTATTTGAACTCTTTCATTTAAAAATGTGTGAAGTGCAACATATAATATGAGCAGGTGTAGGAGTTGGCATTGAAACTGAAAAATATCCTAGTCATGAGTGGGTAAACTGGAATTTAAAAATCTGCACACTGAGGTTAAGAAGGTTTCTTATATCTTTAGCAAGATCGGGTGGAGTTGGACCAGTACCGATACAGAGTTGCAACAGGAGACTATGAAGACAGCGCAGTCACCAGCACAGAGCTCAGGAAACGAATCCGACCAAGCAGCTATTTTAGTGATGAAGAGGATGTTAGTGACTAATTGTGATGTAAGATATCAGTTTGATATATAATGGAAACACTACTATAGTATCAAGTTTAAAAAATAAGGTAACAAGATCTTTCCCATGAAATAGCATCATCTGACCATAGAGTGTGTGTAGGTCATTTGTGTTGTTATATAGTCGCAGGTAAGTGTGTAGTGTCACAGTACAATCAGTTTACAGAAGGCAGGCCTACTGGAAGCATGCTTAAATATCAGAGTAGGCAGTAGAGGTGTAAACAGCACATATAATGTCATTGAAATACATGCTCCAGTATGTCCACCATGGATGATAATGTGTGTTGTGCAGATACCCTTATGAGAGGACAGACACATTAACCTTTAAAGGCCAAATGTTAGATATATAGCAGGAAGCCCAAACCAACCCAATGTGGGTCCCACCACAAGGCCTGGTATTCATTAGGAGCAATGATGTCATTTATGTCATTCCCGGTTTGGATATTATTTATGTCCACACTTGACCTTTGGGTATCAGCTGAGGGAGCAACAGGCATGACACAGTAGACCATTGTTTGAGGCTGAAACATGAAACCTCGATTATAAAGAGCACTAGTTAGTCTTCTGGCAGCTTTCATAGAAGTGTGGCACGTCTTGATATCGTTTTGCAGTGGCGGACTGGCATATATGTGACAATGGCATTTATATAATGCAAATCCACAGTTTTTTACAACATTTATTGTCAAAGCTGAAGGTGTTAATTTTCACAGTCGTGTTTGATGTTACATTATCAGCGTCAAACTGGTATATATTGCATAAATTCACTGGCGGTTTGTAAGGAAGTACCCATTCCTCATTGGTATTGATATTTTTCCTCAGTATTCTACAGAGTTTCATGTGCATTACTTTCCTGGTGAAGAATTATTTAGACTTTAGACCAGTGGTGCATTATCAGTAACTGTCGCTTATTTGATTTAGTTGGGACCCTTTGAAATGGAACCTCACAAATGAGCTAAGTACTTAAAATCACTCAATCCTGATGAAATAGAAGAGGTACTGATGGATGAGAAATCTGATGAGGAATTAGAAGAGAGAGACAGTGATGGAGCCTCGTGTACAATACTCCTCATCCTTGGAAGATGAAGATGATACCCAGGAAACCAAAGTTGCGTTTCAGGCTATAAGAGCTGGGGATTCGTCAAAAATCTTGGATTTTACTGGACCTCCAAATGGCATCAACCAATCACCTGCCCTGATATAAATGCAGCATCTTCTCCCTTTTCAATCTTCATTCTCTCTTTCAGGCAGGTCTTTCAAATTATTCTACTGAAACAAACTGCTACTTCCATCAATACATGTCATCTAAAACTACAGGAAGCACTTCAGCACAACCACCTGATATTACCATTGAAGAAATGTACACATTTTTTGGACTTATGAGGAGGGACCCAAAAATAACCGGAATTTAAATATGGTGCGTGAACTAGAAGTAGTTGCGCGATGCACCGTTATGTGTCGTGAGTCAACACAATACTCTAGCAGTCTGCCGCGTGGCGTAAATCTAGGTTGACTGTTATTGTTGTTGTGGCTTTTTTTCTAAGTGCCTGCTAGGACATTCGGCGATTTTTATGATGGCTGATAATAAAGAACAAAGTGTGTGCATGAAGTTTCGTTTTCTGTTATGGAAATCAGCTGCTGAAACTGTTTTAATGCTACAAGAAGCTTTCAAGGAAGACGCTTCAAGTAAGACTGAAGTTTACTTGTGGTATTCACGTTTCAGAGGGGGTGAAATGAAATGTCATGTGAGGACCAACTAAGATCTGGCTGACCTTCAACCTACCGAAATTATGAAAATCTTGAAAAAGATCATAAAGCAATCAATGCAGATCGTCGTCGAACCATTGATGAGATTTCTGAGATAACTGGTTTGTCTTGGAGTTCATGTCAGCGAATGTTAATGGAAGATTTGAATATGAAACATGTTTCCACAAAATTTGTTCCTCGGTTGTTGACAGAGGATCAAAAAAACAATTGTTTGAATGTTTGTTATGATTTAAAGGAACAAGTTGGAAATGACCCACAGATTCTTTCTAAAGTTGTGACTGGAGATGAGACTTGGTGCTACAGTTACAACCTGGAAAGAAAACAGGCATCGAGCCAATGGAAAACTCCTGATTCTCCAAAAGCAAAGAAGGTCCGACAGGTTCGATCAAATGTTAAGATCATGTTGATTAGTTTTTTTGATGCTAATGGAATTGTGCACAAGGAATTTGTTCCTCCTGCTCAAACTGTGAATCAACAATTTTATTTGAGCGTGCTGAAAAGATTACGTGATACTGTATGGAAAAAAGGACCATAAATGTGGAGCAGCCTTGAGTGTGCAGCGGTTTTTGGCAAAAAATAACATGACGGTTATCACTCATCCTCCCTATTCACCCGACCTTGTGCCATGCAACTTTTTTCCTGTTCCCTCATATGAAAGGGTAATGTTTTACTGATGTCATCGAAGTGAAAAAGAAAACACTGGAGGTTTTGAACAACATCAGCACTGAAGAGTTCCATAAATGTTTTCAGCAGTGGGAAAAACGTTGGGACAAGTGTGTTGAGTCAAAAGGAGAGTACTTTGAAGGAGACTAGAATTGTAATAGTATAAAACCTAATAAACAATTTAAAAAAAAAATTCTGGTTATTTTTGGGTCTCCCATCATATAATTCAAATGGGACATGACCAGCATCACAGCCTCAAAGATTATTGGTTCAGACAGAAGAAGTACTGCACTCCATTTTATTCAAACGTAATGGCTTGTGATCGCTTCTTCCACAATCTTCGATTCCTTTATTATGAAAACAATGACGACCCTCTGAACCATGACGATCCAGGCTACGACAGACTTTGGAAAATATGAAAGATTTTTGACACACTGAACAACAAATTTTGTGAACTGTACAATCTAACAGAACATTGTGCTGTGGACAAAGTGATCGTGTTGTACAAAGGAAGAGTAGTCTTTCAGCAATATATTCCAAAGAAACATAAAAGATTTGGCATCAAATTCACAAACTTTGCAACTCTCTTGGCTACACTTATGATATGAACATGTATTAAGCAAACAGGAACATGCCCCAGCTCAAATATCAGCAACGCACAGAATGGTGCGACAAGTGAATCGAAGAGTTGAGGGACTGGGCCAAAAAATTATCATGGACAATTATTTCACCTCGCCTGCTCTGATGATCTGTTCCAATGGAAAATCAATGCATGTGGAACAGTTTGCCATGACAGGCGTGGAATGCCACGAGATATTGTACCAAAATCTCTAGATGAAAAGGGGGAACATAGCGACACTAGTCAGGGGAACCGTAAGGGCTGTTCGCTGGAAAAACAGGCAGGATGTGTACATTCTGACAAACATGCAGGCTCCCCTGTTGAAGGAAAGTTCACCGATGAATCTGGCCAGGCTATCAAACCTCATGTAGTAGACTACAATGCATACATGGGGTTTGTGGACAAGTTAGACGGAATGGTCTAACAGCTATGGAATTGCTCACAGAACATGGAAGTGGACCAAGAAACTATTTTTTCAACTAACAGACATGACCATTCTAAATGCATTTTTATACACAAGTCATGTGGTGGCAAGATGACTCACAAAAATTTCCATGAAGTTCTTGTCGCGAATTGATCATCCATTCGCATGAAGAAAATGTGACAGCTAGTGGCATTTCAAGGGGTAGACCAAGTCCATTTGCTCCCATTTGACCTTAATGGAAACAAATGTGGCAGCTATGTGCACTAAACTTGAACTCATTATAGTCACATGGCATTGTTTACATCGTGTGGCTTTTGTTTGCATCCCGTGACTGACAGTGACATCATCTTAAACAAATATGACTGCTATACATATTGAATGTCAGCTAAAAACTCTTTATGGTCATATGGCATTGTTTTCATCATGTGACATTTGCTTATATAATGTGAATATAAATAACCTCAACCTAAATTTGGGTTAACCAAGTGGTTTTTGTTTACATGATGTCTACCATGTGTTATATGTAAACATATATGGCAGCTATGAGCATTAAACATTAACTCATATTCAATGGAATTGTTTACATCACATGATAGTTGTTTACATAATGTCTGCCACATGTTATATGCAAACAAATATGGTGTCTACGCGTACTTAATGTTATAATGGTCACAAGACATTGTTTGTATCAAGTGACGTTTGTTACATTATGTGGGTGTATATGACCTCTTAACCTAAAGTTGAGTTAAACCACATGGTTTTGTTTATATGATGTGACTTCACCACGTGTTGTTTGTAAAGAAATACGGCAGACATGTGTACCGAACGTCAACTTAAATTCTCTGTAGTCAAATGGCAGTGTGTACTTCACGTGACTTAAACCTCACCTCATTGTATGTAAACATATCGGCCATTTTTTAATTGTACAACATGGCGCCAAACGCGCCAGTTTTAAATTTTACCAACTTTAAATTTCCCCGACAACTTGGCGGTCTTTAGTCGGCTTTGGAAACACAGTTTAATGTAGAAGACTGAGCCAACAACACTAGCTGTTAGACTGACTGAAAGCTCGCCATTATCACCATATTTTTGGAGCCTTAGGTCAGAAAGGGATGATTGAGTGGCAAGATATCGGATTCCAGATGGAAAGACAGGAAAAGATATTATTATTTGCATAGACGTTTCATGTCCACTCCTGAATCAAATGAGATGGGGGGGGGGGGAAGTAAATCCATCACACGTAACGGGAAACTGAAAAATAAATAAGAACCAATTCTTAAAACCTGGCAATTTACGGAAAAATATTAATATTTGATATTAAGCATATTTTGTACTTACATTATTGTAACGATGATAGCACACTGAAACACACCACTTACAGTATTTAATTTAAACGCACACTACTTCTATTAACACAGAAATATACTGAAGCACGGAGCATCGGAATGTGTCACATTTAGCCATCCATTAACTACCTTACTAGAAAATTCTAATAAAAGGGGAATAAAGAGATAATAAAGAAAATCTCTGGAAACGAGCATCTCTCTCCATAGGGAGCCTGAAGGGACGGGATTTTTGCTTGGGCTCTGAATGATACGTAAAGATCTCAGAATTCGGCATCCTCTTTCCATAGGGGCCACACTAGGGGCTTGTTGCATGGGGAATTTGGGAGACATTCGAAGGACGGCTCTGGAAAGTGAGCGTACCTATCTATGGGAGCTCTTCGAGATGACTCTAGACAGCTTGTTCACTTACTGGTAATTCTGTGGGATACGTAATAGCCAATACATCGGTGCCATGCACCTTTGGCAGAGCCATTCTCGTTCTAGCATGAACCCTATTGTAATAACGTATAAATACGTCTATGTATCGATATGTGTTCTTGTGAGTAAAGTATTTGTATACTGGCCTTCGATTATATCGTGCAATAACCGCGTATTTTAGTTCGGGTTTCAACAGACCTAAAAATGGTTGCCTTCTCGCTTTACAAGACCTTGAAACGTAGCATTTAAAAGCACTTAGCCCTTGTCTGTGCGAACCCAAATACGTCTGCCTTTCGTTCTGGCGAGCGTGGTTTCAAACGCTTTTGCAGTAGCAGAATCGGTCTTTGAAAACAGCAGGACATAATACCCACACTTGTAAAATACGTCTGTTATATTCAACAGATACTTGAAATTATCGTTGTATATACCGAGCGACTGAACAGCGACTAAGTCAAGTTCCCAGACTTCGTTTATACTCATCACAGTATACGGATTTACCCCACCCCTTTTCATATCTCTTCCAAACAGGTTTATGTAATGTATGTGTGTCCTGTAGTAGAAACCAGTCGTTGACAGCATTTTGTTTTGCTTCTTCCTGTTAACTGCCGCTCTAAGCTTCCCTAGTGTACGGAATGAACACGGTTGTGTCGGATCGTAAAAGAGAGTGTTCATTATTGCTGGCTGTACGTTACCCAATGTTGTGGCCACGACCTCCGACTACGAAAGTCTGGAAATAATCTGGAAATGAGTTCCTTATGCTTTGAACCACGTGTTATTTTAATATCATTCGACGCCTTCTCAGTCTCCAACTGACCGTTTGTTATTTCCACAATACGTTTGTATGTTGCCATATCGGTATTCGTTACTAACGAACGATTCACTCATTTCTTCATCAACAGTCCCCAAAGACCTATACGTCTTAGCGTATAAAACGA
>Ga0136643_10000964_pt1 | contig 33925 bp, 16 predicted proteins | sample TergutLab28metaG_FD_96883 | JGI IMG/M metagenome (GOLD analysis project Ga0136643, IMG submission 96883) | Labiotermes labralis P1 segment gut microbial communities from Petit-Saut dam, French Guiana - Lab288 P1 (version 3) (version 3) | ecosystem: Host-associated > Arthropoda: Insects >...
ACCCACATCCCACCTCCTGGAGATCCATCCTAATATTATCCACCCATCTATGCCTAGGTCTCCCCAGTGGTCTCCTTCCCTCCGGTTTCCCCACCAAGACCCTACACACCCCCCTCTCCTCACCCATACGTTCCACATGCCCAGCCCATCTCATTCTGCTATCAGATATTACCTTTCCTTTTTAGCAGACATAAAACTATATGTTTCATATCTGTAATGCTTATTTTATGCTAATAATGTCATTCTAATGCAAAATATTTTAAGGTGATAATGGTTCCCTTTTATCTTTCACTTCAGCATGTGTAATTAATGTCAGAGACTGGATTAAGCTAATAAATTTGAACTTACTTTCAAATTTCATTACTACAGTTGAAAATTTGAAAGAAGTTAGAGAAATTCAATTTACAGTAAAAAACACTTGTTTATCACAGCAGTAAACACTACAATATTGAAAGTTTAAGTTACTAAGCCAACACTCATTAAATTTACTTTAAAATCCAGAATTCTGTTTTAAAAAACTACCTCACTGTGGACAAAGTAATTATATGCAATTAAGCATGTACATTCTCTTTGGCAAAGAGAAAAGTTCTGTCATCCCAAAGGGAAATGCAGGTGTCTGATTGTTTATGCAAGCGTTTACAGCTATGATTCAGAAGCATTCTTTAACTCCAAAATTCCTATAGAAAATAAGGAACATTTTAAGTCAATAAACTGTACATCAGTCATAAAGAAGGGTCAACTGTGAATAAATACTCGTGGTTACATTAAAGAAGCATATTAATTTTATAACAAGAAGGTGGAAAGTCCTAATGTTGTTCACAGTTTAAGGGCCACTGCAAAGTAATAAAACACATTCTTGCATGTCTGGTTTCACATCCAGCTACATAAACTTTCTGCATGAAGTCTATGGCCATAACACAAATACTAACAATTTTGCCATTAGTGTAGTAGTAACACTTATTTACAAACAGGCTGTTAGAGTACTGGGGAAACACTGTAAATTCAATGACCGCTATTGTCTTTCTTTTGACACCTACTATACCCAATAAAATTATCCTATAAAAATATAAGCAGAAGTTTTACTGTCAATTGAGAAATATAAATTATAAAAATTGAACAAAAGTCACCAATTGTGGTTAACTGGAGAGTACAGAATGACTGGTACAACAAGACTAATCTAGACCTTCAGTGTTTGTGAAGTTCTGAGTCCTGAAGTTTAAATAGCCACAAACTGAAATTGCTCCTTTAATATAACATGAGCGAAGAATTTAAATATCATATATTAAAATGTATTAATCTTTCCTTTAAAGTAACCTGTTTTCTCAAGGCTTATTATCGAGGTAATAATGAAAAGAAGAGAAAGCTATACTGGCCCAGTCTTATCCATGTAACTGACACCTTTCAAACAAGGACTTCCAGGCTCTCATGTGAGTTTGTAAGCAATGTTCCTCGTTTGCTGGTCCCAATGGCAGTGCATACATTGCCTCCACTGCCAGTAGTTGCCATTGACATTTGGTTCAGCTCCTAACAAATTAAATCAGTGCTTGTATTACTTATCAGCATGGGTGCTTCCTTATGAAACAGTTGTTCCTATATGTGTATTCAGATCAATTTATCCAGGAAGCAATAATAAATTCTACAGAAAACATAAGGAGTGCCAAATTTCATTCAAATTCTTTTAGTCTTCGAAGAATTATACATTTATACAACTTAGTAATCCATACATGTGTACTGATGTCCATGAATACAAATTCCAAATATTTGAATGATATAACCTCAAAATTTTGCAGTCACCATCTTTGTAACTACAGAATGAGAACAATGTTTTTCGTAAAATTACTATCAACAAACCACACAACATTTCATATACCAATTTCCAATGGTCTGTTGCATCAGATCACCATCAAATTGAGAGTGAGTTGAGTACATATTTTGTAAAGGTGACATATAGGTCTATATAAAACACTGAAGAATATAATCTCAACTGAAGTTTCATGTTACACAGATATGTTACCATATGAAATTTGAGATTCTACATTAAGAGACACAAACACAAATCTCATCTCAGACACGAGCACTGTCGTTGGTATACTTAATGCTAAAAACTTGTGAAGTACAATGATGAGGTGGACTTAACTTACGTGATGTTCACATTATGTGTAAATGAAAATCTTCCTAAAGTTTCAAAATCTTTGTGTGTTTGTGTGTGTGTGTGTGTGTGTTTTGGGTGAACTGTGGGGGGGTCCAGGACAGACATGTGAATATCATATCATATCATATCATACCATATCATATATCACATCATACCATAAATGTACCTTTGTTTATACTCACAAAATATGGAATGCAGTCTTTGGAACTGAGGACACTAACCTGCTTAGGACTGACTGCCTGCCTACTATGCCTGTGTGGGGGCAAGTGGAGGCGTATTGAGGCCCAGAACCTCTTGTGTGCTCGACTTCTATCACCCATTCCAAAACAGTACCCCTCTGACCTCCATTCCACCAAATGAACTGCATGCAGGAGAGCAGGAAGGCTGTCACCTTGTGCATTTTTTGCTGACTCACACTTTGGAAGTGGCTAAAGAAAATCAACATATTTTAATGTTTTAAGGATTATTACTTCTTAACAAGTAACAGTAATTCATTACACTATATTTCTTCCTTTTAAAAAAGACTCAAATTATGACAAAAATGGACCTTCTTCAGATAAATAAAATAATTAGTAACTCTCACTCTCTTTGCTCCAACTGCAGTTTCCTGTCTTAAATCACTTCAGTCCAGTTCATGTCACTTTGATCCTTTCTGGCAACATTTATATTAATATTATTCCCCTAGGTACTAAAGTTTTCTGAATGAGGACTTCCAATGAAGCTTCCCTAATAAACTTCATTGTCTGTGTTTCCCTCATGCATTTTACATGTCCAGTCCAGTACTGAATTAGCATTATTGGAAGCAGGGAAAAAGTATAATCTATGAAGTATCTTCTGATGTATCAATTAATTCAGCTGTCTCTTTTACAAATATTTTAAACTGCTGCATCCTCAAATATCAAGGACATGAGGCAGGGTATGTGGCACATATGGGGGAGGGGAGAGGTGTGTACAGAAATTTTGTGGGGAAATACGAGGGAAAGAGACCACTTGGAAAACTTAGGCATCAATGTGAGTGTAATATTAAAATGGATCTTATAGAAATAAGATGAGGGAGGGGGCATGGACTTGATTGTTCTAGCTGAGGACAGGGACAAGCCGCAGGGTCTTTTGACATGGTAATAAACCTTCATGTTTCATAAAATGCAGAGAATTTCTTTTCTGGCTGAGGAACTATTAGCTTCACAAGAAGGAATCTGTTCCATGGAGTTAGTGGCCTCATATTTATGGATATTCCATAGCCTTAAAAACATTCAAGCCCACAGGCATACCCACAAGTTCCAAAACTCACAACTTGGAACATGAATGAGAAGCAGTACAGCTTTCTGCCATTAGGTGCCATAGTATCACTACCTGAGTCAGGTCTGAGTGTTGCAGCTTCTGAACTACTTCTCAGGGATAGCTTATTGTTATGAGTGTTACATGTGATCCATAATTTTCTATTGGATGACTTTAAGGAACATTCCATTTGTATTACGTTCTACATCAGACTTTGGAAAAATGCTCTGGAATCACAGGAAATGATATTGTGTTTTACCAACAACACAGCAACCAAACAGCAGTCCTCTCAATAGAAAAGCATGTCCTCAATGTGTCCAAGAAAAGTAAGGCAAGTCAGGCTAAACATCAAGAGAATGTTGATGACCCTTTTTGTTTATCAGGAATTTGTTCCTCTAGGCCAGACAATTAATCAGCATTGCTACTGGGAAGTTTTGTAACGTCTGATGGCACAAGTCCAAGAAAAGCATCCAGAACAACAGTGGAACCACAACTGGTGGTTTCACCAATACAATGAACCAATTTGTACTGTTTTGTCAGTGTGGCAACTTTTGGCTGCTGAAAATTTGCCTGTGGTCATCCTCCCCATTACTTGGCTGATTTAGATCCTTGTGATTTTTCTTGTTTCTGGGAATGCAACTGCAGCCATATGGATGCTACTTCCATAAAAAGAAGCTCTCCCTCCAACATGCCATGCAAATGCAGAGAGGGATAATGTTAGAGCTCTATCCTTCCTCTAACTTTGGCACTAGATTGGGGTGGATGGGTAATGCCATGCCCAGGCCACTTTACCCCCAAGTTATAGCACCGGTATGCATTGTACAGGAGACTGTCAGGGTTGGTCTGGACAATTATAGAAAATCTCACCCTCACCGGGTTTCAAACACAGGGCTGTCCAGCCTGTAGCTAGTCACTATACAGACTACAGAATGTTCCAGAAATGTAGGGACCAATCACTAACCATATTACATGCAGTCCCAAGTCAGATCCAGTGGTGCTTTCAGCAAAGGCAGACATACTAGACCCATTATAAAACCCAGAAAGGGGTAACAATAACCCGTAACAAAAGTCAGTGCATATTTCATCACAGATTCAGTCTTGGAACTTCTGGATGCTCCCTCATAAATGATGACTGGGGTAAGTTTAACTGAAAAACACCAGTGGGTCAAAGTCAGGGGTGATTTCACCATTTACTGCACCCATGCCTCAGACAGAGCATTATTATAATGACATAATGCATTATTTTCACATGAATTAACTCAATGCCTGCAGATTTATGGTGAAAGAAATTTTGTAATGGAAATTAAATTCTCTTGAGCTGAGCTTCGCGAAATGCTTGAATTCTGAGGGAACTGACATTATATTTATCATTCCATGCCAAATTCATGATTACAACTTTTATGTTCAGATGTCTTCTGTGTTCTGACATTGTGCAGCATTTTATGCTGATACCAACACTTCAGAGGAACATGATGTCTCCATCATCTGATTCAAAATAATTCTTTATGAGTTGAAGATAGCTGATGTGAGTATTTATTCGATTACACAGATAGGATGAAATAAATGTGGCCAATCGGAAATATTGGAAGGAGAGAATAGACAGACCCCAGTCGGAGCCATTAGGAACTGTGAAATGGGAATGTTAAGAAATCAGGATATAGTATGGTCCTATTCAGGGTCACAAGAATTATAAATGTGAACAATATGTAAGGAGTGAAAATTATGCATATACATATACAGCAATTTTCTAGGCTCCAGCAGATGGAAAGTGGAAAGTGAGGTGTGATAAATCCTATTTATCAAGGTACAGATTAGAAAGTGTCCCTCCAGGGTACAAATTTTCTGTTATCAATAAAAGTGGCAAGCTTCCTCCTAAGTACTAGAAATACAGAACTATCAAAGTAAGTCACCACATTTCTACATGATTCTTCACCTGGTTACCAGGTACAAGGCTGATGATTATAGTTCTGTAGGAACCTATATACATACCTGGCATAGTACTTTTAAATTAATGGAAAGTGACTTTATAAATAAATAATTCATTATTCTGTATGCTGGTAAAATCATAAAATCTAATACATTACCTCAACGCACATAGTGATATCTGAAATATGTACCTGCAGTGTTACACAAATAATCCTGGAATGGACTGTTAGTAAAGTATGCAGAGCCTGGTAGAGAGCACTACTTGTCCAACTGTCATGTAGAAGTGAAGGTGACAAAACAACCAACAGACGACGGCTACGCTGGGCAGGTCCATTAAGCAAAGCTGGCCCTGTTTGACATTACTGAAAATAGTTTATTTAACCCAAATAAAACAATAACATTAATGTACAAAATTATCTCTTAAAACAAATTCTGCATCTCAATCTTACAGTCTCATCTTTGTGTGTCAACAAAGCAATGATGAATAGTAAGATACCGAATTCTAATTGGATGACTAGTGACTGTATTATTTTACACAGTTACTCTAATTCTAAAAAAATGCAGTAAATAAAAAGCAGTTATAGTTAGGGAAGTGAAACTTGTAAGATCTGTAAGTTTCCTGCACATGATAAAAATGAATACTCCAAGAACTGAGTGCTATATTTTGTCTGCCTTTATTCTTTGCCTTTCGAACTTGTAACTATCTATGTTAACTTACATGTTGTCCCAGAATTTTCATCAGTTGATCCAAGGTGGTGTGTGAAACAACGATAATCATAACGTGTCTCAAGTGTTGGTACCAACATGCCCAATACAAAATCTGAGTCTTTGTCATCATAACAAATGAGGACATCGTATTCTTTGCCATCTAAAACACAAGATATCGATAGTTATTATATGTTTAAAGAATTTGAACAACAGTGATCGCTATATACATTTTGTCCCAATTCATCAATGGGGTTATGTCCCCAAAAATAAAAATATAGGACAGAACAACACAGAATAATACCATTCTTTCCTGTAAGAATTAATTATTAAAATACCCAGGAGCCTGGCCATCAAAGATCCCATGAACTGCCAGTAAAAACAATCTTAATCTGAGTTAAATCAAAGTTTATCAAGTCTTTGGAAACTAAAATTTGTCAACATTAAAGCAAAACAATGTTAAATGAGTACTTGTGTATTCTCTGCATAAAGTGCATAAAATGAATGTACAGTGGAGAGGCATTTTCTGTGTCTGGTCCATCCATCTGCATACTTCCAACCTAGAAACTACTTTACAGATTTCAACACAACTTGGTGTACTTTGCCATACTAATCTGACACAATTCCTGTTTCAAAGAAACATCAAAACACATTTATTACTTTTTCAAAACTGGTCCATCATACAAAATATTTGTGTGAGGTCAGTTGGAAAATAAGTTTCATGGTGAACAAAACTTTACTTTTTCAATAAAGAACCCACATTGACTGTGATTATACCAGAGGAATTTTTCTTGGAACAGCTATTATCTATTTCCAGTGCTTAAATACAATCCTAGGCACCAGAAATTTAAGATCTGCGAGGTATACACAGCTGTGACACAATGGTTGATAAATTATGACACAAACTTCTACCAACAGGGGATATAAAACGAGTATAATGATGTGATAAATACCTCAGTTATGACAGTTACAGAGTGTGGAAGTATCAGCATAGCAATACAATTAAATCTGAAAAATTTTTCCTATGATTTGACAATAAAGAACTCAAAGTGAGCACAATGTAAAAATTTTTTTCACAGACCCTAGGACATTATAATAATAAACACAGCTGATTAGCAAAGACTGCCCTTCTGAAAATTTATCCAGGCGTCTTAATATTTAATAAAAGATATGAAAACTTTTCTGGTTCAGGAGAATGTCCAGTGAAAGGCTCTTGGAATGATGTATGTACTTTAGACTCCATAAATGGTGGGGAATTTCTTGACCAGCTGTCAGCTCCTCTAGAATGATTCCGGTCAACTTGATTAGTCATAGTGTAGATTATATAGCACAACTGCCTTTCTGACACCCGATTTTTAATATTGAATAAGACTTCTATCCTGGTGGGGGCAAGATTTTCTGCACCTGTCCAGACTGGCCCTGGGGGCCACCCAGCCTCCTATACAATGGATACCGGGTCTTTCCCAGGGGTAAAGCAGCTGGGGCGTGGCGTTGACCACCCACCCCCATCTAGCGCTGAGGGCAAAGAAAGAGTATAGATATACCTCTACACCCACTCCGGGCATTTGTGGCCTCCTCTAGGGTGAAGTTTATTTTAGCTTTACTTTACTTTTAAGATATGTATCTGACATGTATGAACATCAAGGCAAATATGAAAAAGCCCATTTGAAACACATTATATACTGAAATCCGGTTCATATATTTGCACTCTTTTATGATTTTTAAGAAGAAAGCTCTGTAAACAAAAACTTGTAAATTTATTACATGCTGTACACCTGCTACTATAAGACTGGTATGAAGGCTGCTGAAATTTTAACTGATTGTGTGAATTCCAATGATCTGGTCCAAATTAATTTTTCAGAATATCTGTATTAGGAACACAGTTGTAAATTATGCTAGTTTAAAGACAGAAATTGTTTAGTGAAAACTGTGAATTTTTGACGATTCTGGAGTGTCTAAAAAGCATTTTTAATTTTCCAGTTTTTGTTGTATGGTAATACTGTAAATGCTACGCTACATTCCTTCATAACAGAAAAATACTCCTTACACTCCACAGTTCAAAAGCAACCACTAGATGGCAACAGCTTACAGAAAACGAACATAAGACAGAGCAACCATACTGATATTGACTGAAAAGTTTGCAGTTGACCTTGGCAGATGTTTGCGCTGGGGAAAACTGCCCACCCCTTTTTTGTGACCAGAAATTGATGTAATCCAGTTAAAAAAAAAAAACACTGGGCTGAAGTGCAGTCATGTCTTGTGTGTGTGAGACAATACAGTTACTATCTGTTGTGTTCTTTTTGGTTAGAGCTGTGCATATGAAACACAAAAGAATTGGCGATGGGTTGAAGGAAGTTTATGCAGTAATGGAGACTCAAGTTCACAGGAGAATCTATATGTTAACCCCCCCCCCACATCGGGGGGAAGTGTGTGTTGCCTTAGGGTTGTCATTAGATCCAGTAAAATGGAGCATGATGTGGAGGCAACCCTGTGTTAGACCTGTAACCATTAATAGGGAAATCCAACAATTCCATTCTTGGTAGTTTCCAGCAATCCACCCTTATACATTGCAGCCCCCAAGGCCACTTTGATATAATTTCACTGATTAAGCACACTATGTAACTATTTTCATCTGACATCAGTACTCCTCATGTCTGTGTACTACTACCATTGTGGATACCGTACACCACCAGCAACTGACTGAGAGATATGGATACAAGAATGGCAGAATGACAGTCCTTGGCCTTTTACTTGCATGAACTGTTCATAAAGTTTTATTGTCACTCACCACTTGTTTCTTGCTTGCAGAAGGAATCTTTCCAAATAACTTGCATCTGTAATCCAAAGCGCAAGTAGAGAGCAACTAGTGTAAGAGATGAGAGGATGACTACTGCAAACACAAGCAGTATCTGCTTGTATGCCCTTTTGTCCTGGCTTTCATCCTGGTATGGCACTGCAAACACAAGCAGAGTTTATTTACTTTTACATTCAATTTGTTACTATTATCAATAATAAATATTCATTAACAGGTAACAGTTATTTATGGGACACACTAAACAGGGAGTTATTAAAGTACATGGGTCACGAATTTTTGTGGAAAAAGGAAGTACACACAAATTATAGTGTGTTTTCTTTTGGATAATCTCCTGGCGTCTCAATTTTATATGCCGATGTTTCGGAACACTCTATCTATTCCATCTTCATTGGCAGGTGGATCCACCTGCTTATGAAGATGGAACAGATAGAGTGTTCCGAAATGTTGGCATATAAAATGGAGATGCTGGGGAATTGCCCAAAAGAAACCACACTATATTCAAAACACAGCAAAAGTTTGAAATCAAGAATACACACAACTTACCTAAATGCCCTGGCAATTCAAACTTTAAGTGACTGGCTAGTGGTGGATGAAGAAGATTAATTTCCTGGCAGGCAGATAATTTTTCTCTTCCAGTTTTTGTTGTTTGTGCATTGGCTTTTAGATTTAAAATTTTTTCAACAATGCACTAATCGGTAACAGCACATGGGACCTGCAGAGACTCAATCTGGTGGCTACCAGAGACTCTTTCTATGACAGTAAGACAGCCATTGCAGCTTATCATACACCTTCAAGTGCCAAGAAGAAGAATGTTTGGAACTTTCTCCAAGCCATCCCTTAGCATGACACAGGGGTGACCTTTATCTACAAAATGTTTGGAATACAACTTCTATTTCAGAGGTGATTGGAAGTAAAGATGGCAACAGAGTGAATGTCACACCTTCTCACTTCCTTCTAATGTTCATACTTGTGCCTGCAAGGAAGTTTCTGCATTTAATATTGGAAATTACTAAACACTCCAGCTGACAGCTTCATTTTATGAATGTCCCAGGCAATCTTAGACAAAACCTGGTGATGCTGACTGGGGTCTTTCTTTGTGGCTCTCCTCAATCCTTCGAGGCAGCTGCAATATTCCTGCCTTAAAAGTAGACAAGAATGCTTGCTTTCCCATCCTTTCTAATTCAGTGTTTGGATTTTTTTTTTTGTTTATCATTGTTTGCAATTTTCCTAATACTCACTGCTATATAAAATATGTATTTGAAGAAGTGTTATTAATCCTTTGAAGCCCGGAGTTCACCCAAGTGATAAATTTAAAACCCAGTTCCTACCTTACAAGGAACACTTTGACACTATACTGAACAAACTTGAAAACAATAATAAATTACAATTAAACCCAACTGAAAGGGATGTAAAATGGGTTCTGTTAATACAACAATTCACCATACAAACTTCATAACCATGCTAAAACATATTCTTATCAACATTTCCGAAAAAAACTATTTACTTTACCGATTTCTCTGAGCCACACTGAAGTGTCAACAGACTGGAACCAAGTGTTGCTAATCTGACATGTATACTGCCCAAAGTCTTCTCTTCTCACACCATGGATCAGCATGTATGAACCCAGGATTTCATTATCTTCCCTGCAATAACAGAGAACACATAATTTCAAAAAACTTCGAATTTCATAACTAGGTAGCATTTGTGGTCATTTGTTTTGGTGCCTCTGGAAAGAAGAATTTCAATGTTGCGACTATTAACTTCACTGTATCTGTATGCCCGAATGTAACAATCCAAGAACGGCTATGTGGATCTTCATAAAATTTTTAATTGGTAATTACAACAACCGCAACCACACTGTAATTCTGGGTAATATCTGACATGAAATACCGCCGGATTACATGACGACTCACACAACTTTATGCACGCATTCCGGCTGGCTCTAATTTTTTTTACGGCACTTCGGATACATTGTCAGTTATAATTCCACCAATAACCCAATATTCATTCCCCACCAGTGTCGCCAAATAAATTCCTAAAATATTTCCAGCGTCATTCTCTAAATATCTATCAAAAGAAGAAATTTTGGAAGAAAACTTACAGATTTTTTGTCCGATGTAATTTGTTGGTGCGTTTTAATTTTCAAAATATCAAAAGGGAGCAAAAGCCTCGAAGCACATAATTGTTGTCACGGATACGTTTCTGAATTTGTGTATGCTAAAACAAAAGCAGCCTTCTGAACACGAGATTACCGCATGTCTTAATAAGCGCGTTCGCATCTCTGCAGGGCGCTTACTGAAATAGTTCTATCTGTACGCCGATCATCCGTCCGTCCACATACAAACCAAATACCGCTTAATGTGTTTCAATAAAACTTAATACTAGAAATTGTCACGTTTTATAACACAGTGGGCATACAGTTTTTATTGCTCAGCATGCCTGAAAGTGCCCTGTGATAGCTGTAACAATTGTACGGTAGGAATGTTACACCGAAGGACAAGACCTTGTCCCGATTTCGAACTGTAATGAGTCTTAAATTTTAAATTCTTAAAAAAAAACCCCCCTCTTTCACGCATCGTCATAAAACGCAATAAATGTAGCTCATGCATGAGGTCAGGATATGTGCAAACCTGGTAAGTTGTCACTGCAACATGGCACTGTCCCTGAATACTACGGTAAATAGAACTTGACATAAACACAAATTAAACAGTACTTTTACAGCTCCACTTAATTAATTATGAATACTTACATTTAATATAAACCTTCCACAGCTGCAACGACAGACTGACGAATGTACGTTTTAGTACTCCCGAAAGAAGCAATGCTGTTCTTTTAGAAATGACTTAACTGTCAAGCATGCAAATTTCCTCACTTTATAAATATTATTTAATATTTACACGAACTCTTTAATATTTGAGCTTTTAGTAGGCATACAGGCTTCCACAAATAAGTTTTACTTCATTATTCAACTAATAAATCGAATTTTCTTATATGATACTGACTAAACAATATCTTTTGGCATAACGCGAATTTGATCGAGTTTCATCATTAACCTGTTTCTCCGTTGTGGCTCCTGAGCTGTGTTCTTACACGATGAAACTGTACACCGTTCTTGTTCCTAAGAACCAAAACCAATGTTTCCCATATGGTGTTCCACGAAACCCTTGGGTTCCCGTATCGAAAATAATGGTTTCGTGAAAAAGTCCAATACAAAATGGACATAACTATTTAAGTACTGTTACTATGAACTTCTTATAAACTTCACTTAAAATAATCCATTTTTGTCTGACCATCCATTTCTTAAAATATTTCTGTATTGTTGCAATACTATAATAAATGCAATAATCACATTTTAAAAACGAGGAACGCTTAAAAGTCAGCGAGCGTCCAAAATTTTGACGTGCATTTCAACAGCAGTAACCATTCGCCAGCATGTGTGATTGTATCCATACGCAGCAACAAAACCAAAATACAAAAATAATAAATGCGGCACCAGATACGAGAATTCCAGTTTCCAAATCAAACAAAACAGAATAAAAATTGTGAAGATAAAAGAGAAACCTCTCCGGACTGGGAACTGCTGACACATGTATGAGGCGTATTAGTTCTTCAGCTTCATTTTTTTGTATAAAATGTATTTTTTACCTAAATTATGCTCTTAAGTAACATTTTCTTCTCATATCGTTGTTTAATATACCTATATTTATTATCATCACCTATTTGTCGCCTACTTCATATGGCTTCATGGGTAAGAATTTTATTAGGGGTTCCACAAAAATGTTTCGAGTGTGAAAGGGTTCCATTGTTAAATTCAATGTGGAAAATGCACTAAACAAAATGCTGTCATCGAAGCCAAAACCCTAAACTAAAGGTTAATAATGATTGACTGCTACGCACTCGGTAGGCACTGAAGAATATGTAGGAAAATGCCGACGTTGCGGATCTCACAGGATCATAACCCAGTCGCACGACAACCGTAGCCGCATATAGCATGTCTTGCATTTTATACTCTTCCAAGGAACCCCTTCCTGACATTGAAAGTTACTATCATGTAACACCTGAAAATGATAGCTCATAGGCGTATAATATTACATGTGATGAAACCGTAAATGTTCGACAACCGGCATTTGTTACAGCACACCCATTTCAGATTTGGTTACAATCGGTTAAAAATAACGCACACATGTATTAAGACTTATACGGTAAGGTTGTACATGTGCGATACATGTAAATTCGATTTCTATCCAAAAATATAAAGATTAAAATTTACAGATCTATAATTTTGTCTGTTGTTTTATGCAACTAGGTGTGAACATTGAGTGAAAAGCGTGGGCTGAGAATTGAGCAATGAGGAAGATTTGGGCCTGACAGCGACGAGGTAACATGGGACTGGAGGAGACTGAACAATTAGAAGCCTGAAGATCTGTACTCCTCACCAAATTTTATTCGGGTGATCAATCAAGAAGGAGATGGGTGGGCACGTGGCATATGGGAGGGGAAAAGGAGAGGAGAAGTGCATACAGGATTTTGGATGGGAAACCTGTGGGAAAGACACCACTTGGAAGACCTATACGGAGACGGGAGGATAATATGGAATTGTACTTTCAAAAACATATGGCGGCGGGGGGGGGGGACGTGGACTGGCTTGATCTGGCTCAGGATAGGGACACGTGGCGGGGTCTTGTGAGAACAGTAATTAATCTACGAGTTCCATAAATTGCGCGAATTTCTTCAATAACTAGGGCAACATTAGCTTCTCACGAAAGACTCTACTCCATGGAGTCAGTGATTACAATTCCGATCATTCTCGGGGTAAACTAATTTTTCTCGCGCCGTGAAGTTGGTAGTACCTTCCAGTGGTATCGTCGTGTGCGCGGTTACTTAAGTTAGTGGTGTTTTTCTGTCTACACAGCAATTGTGTTTTAGTGATATGATTTCGTCCAAGTGGAACGGTGAGTACTTCTGTTTAGTTTTTCGTCTTGTTATAAACCCGTCTTATATTTATCTACTGCCTGCGTTATTAGTGTAAGTTTAAACTCAAAACTTACTGTGCCCGCGTTTTCCGACATTATATGGCTGGTCTGTGTGACAGTAACTGCCGTCTGTTGACACAATTTAGTATTAACTGGTTATTGCTTGTATTCCACTTACGTGTATATTCCATTACTCCAATGGGTACAGTTTCGAGCTCAAGAAAAATGTTCTGCATGGTTATCTCGACACTAATAACTGGCACCAAATTACGGAATGCAAAGTGTAATAAAAGTTGATGGTTGCGTATGTGAGCAAGAGAAGGCCAGTCGCCCTGAATGGTTACAGCCAAATCCACCAGTCTGAAATTACTGGTATTTTGGTTAAACGCAACTTACATCTTATAATAGCAGCAGTGCTGAGGAGCAATGATAGGCCGGACTGCTAAGGCAGACCGTTGGCGTCTCTTCTGATTTGAACAAATTAAAGCATGAAAAATATTTCACAGATTATTATTTTGGAGGCCCAGTCCTTTCGCATGTACCCTTTAGTATCTCTACGGGCTGGACGATCTGGGGTTCGAGTCCCGATAGGACCAAGGGAATTTTCGTCTCCAAAAGGTCCCGAGTAGCTCTTGTGTCGCAATGGATACTGGGGGGCGCTTTCCCAGGGGGTAAATCGGCCGGTGCGTGACGCTGACCATTCACCTGCACCTAGCGTGGAGGCTAAGAATGAGTGGAACTGTACCTCCACAATATTTTTTGGCATTTTTGGAAAACTTTGCCTTTTTGGTCGAGGTGGTGGAATGAAGGAACTGGCAGCAGGGTTAAATCCAGTTTTCAGAAACAGAACTGTTCATTCAACATTACTTTCTGCAGAAATACAAGGGACACTGGTTAAGAATTTTGTGTCTTCAACAAAGAGGGTTAGGTCTAACACACATTTAAGTGAGGCAGGCTGCTTTCACTGTAGAAGAGGTAAATGAACTCAAATAGTACCTTATGCTGAAGAAATAATAGGAGAATACCGGGGAAGCTTTTGAAGGCAAAGATCAACTGCTGATCAAATTTTTACTGTGATACAAATATTGGGAAAATGTTCGGAAAAGAATATAGATGTACATCCTGTATTTATTAATTTTCAAGCAGCATATGACAGTGTGGAGTGAAATGCATAAACTTGGTTTCTCAAAAACATTAGTTACATTGTGCAGAATTTTAAATAATGGAATATATGCTAAGGTTAAAATTGGTAAACATTATCCTCCAAATTTAAAGTTAACAAAGTTTTGAACAAGGAAATGCAATTGCTCCTTTGCTGTTTAATATAGTGTTGGAAACTGCAATTAGATTATCTAAAGTAGAAACACAGGAACCATACTTGACAAATGTAGTCAAATTATGGCATATGCAGATGAATGTAATTGTAATGGGAAGAAAATTACAAGATGGCGAAGAAGTATTTACATCACTGGGCAAACAAACAAATAAGTTGGAGTTAGAAATAAATGAAAAAAAGGCAAAATTTATGATAGTATTACAGAAGCCTTACAATGAAAATGAATACTTACAACTTAGTACATATAATTTTATAACAGTGAAAGAATATACCTATCTTGGTACAATTTCAACAAATGAAAATGAATTAAAACCAGAGACTGAAAAAAAGAATTACAAATAGAGAATCTTACGCACTTCTAGCAGAATCTTGGACACTGAATGAAGATATTGCTAAAATGGTTGGCTGTGTTTAAAAGAAAAATTTTAAGAGGAATGTCTGGGGGAATTAAAGTAAATAAAAATTGGAGAAAGTGATAGCATAAAGAATTATTGCAGCTGTTTGGAGATTTAGATATACTTTCATTTGTCAGAGTAGGTCGGTTGAATGGGACTGGTCATGTTTACAGAATGAATAGTAAAAGAAAATGAAGTCAAGTATTTAACAATAATCATCAGGGAAGTCAACCAAGAGGATGACCAAACAACAGATGGTGGAATTGTGTACAAACAGATATTAGTAAATGAAAAATTTCAAATTGGAAAGAGAGGTAAAAAAACAGAGCTGGCTGGGAGAAGTCCAGTAAGGAGGTGAAGATCCATGTTGGACTATTGTGCAGTCAAAGAAGAAGGAGGATGGGGAAGAGGAGGAGAAATGAACTCAATACATCCCTTGAGCCCAGAAAATAAGGCTACAGGGATAAAGTGGTTAAATTGAAGCCTTTTTTCACAGCACTGTAAGCTCAGCCGTAGAAACCTCGAGCGTCTTTCACATCCCAGAGCTCAAGGGCTTAGTGAAGGAGAAGTGACTCATCATTTTAATACATTGCAGGGCAGTATGAAAGAATTCCTTTTTTGTTTGAGCCCCAAAATGTGTACAGAATGCAGCTGAACAAATGTGTCTCAGGGTAGTGAGCAAGAGAGCAAAATGGTAATTTCTGTCACTGCAAGCGTGCATAAAAACATACATCCACACATACATGCATATACATATGTAATATGCACATACATACATATACATATACACATATATATATATAGAGTATACAAAATTTAGTGAAAGAGGGAACAGGATGTAAAATAGTTCATAAAATGCAAAATATACAATACAAATATGTTCTAAGGAATTCACAAACAATATTAAAATGTTACATCACATTAATTATGTACAGCTGGAAGGAAGATTATAGTCATTTTTAAACATTAGAAATTCATCAACAAATTAAAGGTAGCATGTCTTTAAGTATCTCTAATCCTGCTTTAAATTAAGCCTTTTCATTCATAAGATTTAGGAGCCTACATGGTAAACTGTCGGATATTTTGATTCCAGCACAGTGTGAGCTAGTCACTTTTCTGAGAACATGAAAGGCTGGCAATTGGTCTATGATGATGTTATTTATTCCTGTACTACTACTGTATTGCTGAAATTGTTGGAAAGTTTACTTGGTTATTTACAATGAAGTACACAATTAATACTACATATTCACATGCACCATGATAAGTGGGTCCCTGTCACCATGGCATGGCACGTCCTTAGGCTGCGCATGGAGAAATGGCCTCCAGTATGGGGGGTAACTGCGAATATATTGAATAATCAGCTGCGGACAGCCAACAAGAATTGGTCTTCCAGCTTGGAGGTTGGACGAGGTGCTATCAACTTCTTACTGTAAAATCATATCTTGTTGTGAAATGTTCATACAGTAAGCTTTAGACCTGGACTGATACTTTTGTATGACTTAAACAATGAAAAAGGGTCATTAGATTTGGTACATTGAATGTTAGGAGCCTGAATAGGGCAGGTTCACTTTCAGCAGCAGCCAGGGAATTAGCAAGATATAAATTAGATTTAGTGGGAGTGCAGGAGGTTAGGTGGGACAAAGGGGACACAGAAAGAGCAGGGGATTGTAATTTTTTTTATGGAAGAGGAAATGAAATTCATCAGTAGGAACAGGATTTTTTGTACACCATAGAATAGTATCAGCAGTTAAGACAGTAGGGTTTGTTAGCAATAGGGTGACATATATACTTCAGATAGGTCACTGAATCATTGTTCTGAATGTGCATGCACCAAGTAAGGAGAAAAGTGATGATTCAAAAGACAGTTTTTATGAGGAAATAGAGCAAGTTTTTTTTATCATTTTCCTAAGTACCATGTGAAAATTCTAGTAGGGGATTTTAATGCAAAAGTGGAGAGAGATAATATTTTCAAACGGACAGTTGGGAATGAGAGTCTACATCAGGATAGTAATGATAATGGTGTTAGAATAGTAAACTTTGCCTCATCAAACAATCTATTTGTTACGAGCACGATGTTCCCACACTGAAACATTCGTAAGTACACCTGGATCTCTCTTCATGAGATGAGACTCACAACCAGATTGATCACATATTGATGGATAGGAGATGGCATTCAAGTATACTAGATGTACAAAGTTGAAGTTTCAGGGGAGCTGACTGTGATACTGATCACTTTCTAGTGGTTGCAAAAGTTAGGGAAAGACTGGCAGTAAGTGACAAAGTAATACAGAAATTTGATGGGGAAGGATTTAAACTCAAGAAGCCAAATGAGCTGGAGGTTAGGAAACAGTATCAGATAGAGATTACAAAGAGATTTGCAGCTCTGGAGAACTTAAGTGATGACAAGAATGTAAGTAGGGCCTGAGAGAACATTAAAGAGCATATCAAAACCTCAGCTACAGAGAGTCTAGGTCTGCATGAATTGAAGTAGCATAAACCATGATTTGATGATGAATGTTTATGTTTTTTACATCAAAGGAAGCAGTCCAAAATGCAGTGGGTACAGGATCGAAGCCAAAGCAATGTAGATAATCTGAACAATGTAAGATGTGAAGCTAGCACACTATTTCAGGAACAAAGAAAAGGCATACCTGAAAGTTAAAATTGAGGAACTTGTAACTAACAGTAAGGTGAAAAATATTAGGGGCTTGTATAGGGGCACAATGACTTTAAGAAGGGTTACCAGCCTAGAACTCATATAGTACAGAATGACAAGGGTGATTTGGTTACAGATTCCCAAAGTATTTTGGCTAGGTTGAGGAGCTATTTCTCCCAGCTATTGAATGTATGTGCGGTTAATGATGTTAGGCACACAGAAATACACACAGCAGAACCACTAGTGCCTGAGCCAAGTTCTTTGGAGTTTGAGTTGGCTATTTGAAAGTTAAAAGCCACAGATCACCAGGTATTGATCAAATCCCATCAGAATTGATGAAGGCAGGGGGTAGAACCATTCACTATGAGATCTGTTAACTTATTAGTTCTATTTGGAATGAGGAGGAATTGCCTGAAAAGTGGAAGGAGTCGATCATGGTACCTATCTATAAGTGGGGCAATAAAACAGACTGTAGTAATTATAGGGGCATATCACTTCTGCCATCTATGTACAAAATTTTATCCAGCATCCTGCTGTCAAGGTTAACTTCATATGCAGAGGAAATTATGGGGACCATCAATGTGGATTTCAACACAACAGGTCAACTACTGATCATTTATTTTGCGTTCATCAAATACTTGAGAAAAATTGGGAATACAAAATAGCAGTACATCAGCCCTTTATGGACTTCAATAAAGCTTATGATTCAGTTAGGAGGGAGGTCTTGTATAGTATTCTCACTGGGTGTGGTATGCCCATGAAACTGGTAAGGTTAATAAAAATGTGTCTGACTGTAATGTATATCAGAGTCTGGGTAGGCAAAAATTTGTCTGACATGTTTCCTATTAGGAATGGTTTGAAACAAGGAAATGCTTTATTGCCACTGCTTTGCAACTTTGCATTAGAGAATGCCATTTGGAGGGTTCAGGTAAACCAGGATGGCTTGAAATTAAATGGTACACGTTAGCTTTTGGTTTATGCTGATGGTGTTAATATGTTGGGAGGAAGCGTACATATCATAAAGGAAAATGCAGAAGCTTTGGTAGTGGCTAGTAAGGAGATTGGACTAGAAGTAACTACTGATGAAACAAAGTATATGGTCATGTCTTGAGGTCAGAATGCAGGATGAAGTCACAGTATGAAGATTGATAATAGTTCCTTTGAAAGGGTGGAAGATTTAAAAAATTTGGGAACAAACTTAACATATCAAAATTCTATTCAAGAAGAAATTAAGAGCAGATTGAATTCAGGAAATGCTTCCTATCATTCGGTGCAGAATCTTATGTCTTCCATTTTGCTATCCAAAAATTTAAAGATTAAGATATACAGAACTATAATTTTGCCTGTTGTTTTGTATGGGTATGAAACTTGGTCGCTCACACTGGGGGAGGAAGGTAGGCTGAGGGTGTGTCAGAATAGGGTGCTGAGGAGAATATTTGGGCCTAAGAGGGACAAGGGAACAGAGGAGTGGAGAAAACTACATAATGAGGAGCTTAGTGAGCTGTACACCTTACCAAATGTTATTTGGGTGATCAAATAGAGAAGAATGAGATGGGTGGGGCATGTAGCGCGTATTTGGTTGAGGAGAGGCGTATGCAGGGTTTTGGTGGGGAAACCTGAGAAAGAAATCACTTGGAAGACCCAGGCATAGATGGGAGGATGATATTAAGATGGATCTTCAGGAAGTGGGATGTGTGGGTATGGACTGGAACGAGCAGGCTCAGGATAGAGACAGGTGGCGGGCACTTGTGAAAGGGGTTAATGTACCTTCGGGCTCCATAAAATGCGGGAAAATTCTACAGGCTTGTCTTTCTGTTTTTCATCATAACCGATACTTGATGGCTATTGCGCAAAATTAGTCGTTTTATCTAAACTTAAGGGCCGGATTGTTGGCAGTAAACCATCTGCTCATATGGGATACAAGTACCTCAAATAATAGGACTCTGACAGAACTATGTTTGACAATGAAGAGAAATCATCAACACTGTGAATTCAAATTATGACATTAATAATATCAGCAAATATTATAGATGTTGATATGGTATTTATTCCTGGAAGAAAGTGATTTGTGCATATTATGAAAGGTAGGTGTCCTAGAACTTCTGAGACTTATCACTTGATTTTATTCCATATTCTTGTTGTCTGTCTATTAGTATTTGAACCAATTTGCACCTGTGACTTCAGTTCTATAAAAATGAAATTTAACTAACAATATTTCGTGATTTACACCATCAACAGCCTGGCCTGCAACATGTCTTTTTTATGGTTAAGAGATAGGAATACAGTATTTGTAACATTTTTTGTAGATATCCCTTTCCTGAAGTCAAACTGTTCCGGTACTTGTTAGCTTGTAGTCAGCATTTTCTGTAGATATACCTATCCGTGAAGTCGGATTGTTCTGGAAACAATCTTTTATTAATATGTAAATGAAGTATGTAATTTATTCATGTGTAACCTGCTGTGCATAACCTTCCTGAGAATTGCAGGAACACAAAGGGAATAGTGAAATAGGCCTGTAATTTGTCAGTCAAGTTTCATTAACAAAAGTGGAAAGCGGAGCAAATGTTACCATCACGGCATGCTACGATGTATCAGGAATATATTTTCCCTTGATGGTAATTTTTAAGGAAGTGAGAGAAACGTCCAGAACTTCATTAATTTAGTCATACTTTAAAATTAAATTGCCGATCCCATTGGCCGCGTGATCTACGGCGTGGGTCTGCAGCCGCTCGCTTGCTGGGATTGTGGGTTCGAATCCCGCCGGGGGCATGGATGTCTGTCTGTTGTGAGTGTTGTGTGTTGTCAGGTAGAGGTTTTTCTGCGTCGGGCTGGTCACTCGTCCAGAGGAATCCTACCGAGTGTGATGTGTCTGAGTGTGATCATGAATCCTCGACAATGAAGAGGCCTTCTCCCACCAGGGCCATGGTTAAAAAAATTACATTAGTACATATTTTCATGTGATATGAATCTGACATATACATTAAGATACATAAATATTATGTCACCATTCATACGTATATTTGCTCGTATATTGTACGCATTAAAGCATGTTCTGCCTGAAACGATTGAAACTGTACCACCTTACCCTATGCATTTCTCACGTAACTTGCTGAATAGTTACCGGAACAAAAATGTTTCGAGCAAATGTTGTAGATAAGAATGAAACACACATTTTACATTCAGTACGTTTCTCCTTAAGATTTAGTGATTACGAGGTAATTACAGAGAAGAGATGCTAAGGTACGTTGTCGAACTTGCATAATAAACAGTTTAAAATTGTTCATGGTAGGCTAATGGGCTGTTAGTAGGGTTTAGTGATGCACAGTAACAAGAACGCCTTGTTGTGAAACTGTCAGTATCCTGGAATTTAAGTGACATAAGAAATGTGAAAAGTGTTTGTGAAAGTGTATACGTAAGCACATAAGCTACCACTATTTTCATGGATTAGACACAGATCGGCCTTCAAATCGGTTCTGGGCGAGAAGGAAATATTGTCGTGCAGTATGATTGCTAATTGGTGCGTCGTCAGTGTGCAGATGGAGGAGACGGTGTTCACATGTTGACGCAGACATATCAAATAAGCAGTCCAGACAACCAAATAAGAGGTGACCCTGGCGCTTGGGGATTTGGATAGGGGCAAAACTCCACAGCTAACAACTACCACGTTATGAAATATTACATAAGACTTGGGTTTAATTTTGTTTACTAAATGTTTAGGCAGAAAATCTACACGTAGATGAAGATATTAAAATAAATCTGAGGAACCAGTGCGTGAAAACGTAAGCTGGTTTCATCTGGCTTATGGCAGGGATCAGTGACACTTGTTTGAAACTGTACATGCTTTACACATTATTATTATTTTCCTTGTTATCACCTTTATGCAGTGTATTTACAACTACATACTTGAAACAAACTATGTTTCAGGGGTATATAGCGTTGCAGCTGTTTCGTATTTACAATTTATGCGACATGTAATGTTATTTCGCCTGTGAGGTATGTTTTGTACTTTTGCACTAGCCCATTATTATTATCATTATTATTGTGATCATCATCATCATATCTGCGTAGAAATACAATTTCTTTTACATTAAATCTGTCGGACACAGCTCTACTCTCAAAATTTCGCACCGTCGCCACGTTTGTAACTTTTTAGCGATACACAATACTGCATTTCATTCATTAGTTATCCGCATCACACCGAAAGCTGAATATATGAATTTAATGCAGCTGCCAATTTGTGTTACATTCTGTAAAAAAAGTACCTGAACAGAAGTTATTTTTTAAATCTATCGTCAGACAAAATTCTGGGACCCTTGATTAAGTGACGCTAGTGTCACTTCCACCCTGACAAATTCGTTTGTCCGCTTGTTTTTATTACCATCTCTAGTAAATTAAGCAACACGACGATGTGGCAAAATCTGATGATAAAATACAGTGTCATACCACCCACATTCTATAAAAATCCGTCGACTGGTTCTGCAGTTTATATGGGAAGACACGCTGACGGCATGCTGATCTTGTACGCCTATTTTATTTCCTCGATAAAGATAAGTCCTTCTCTAGAAGCATTGTTACTATGCCGGTTTTTCACTGTGTTTCTAGAAGTCCATTAACAAAGTAATACTTCTTACTGGAAATTAATGTAGGATTAGGAAAGGGGTTTTTTCTTCATTTTTTTAAAGGTGTAACAGTTCTGTTTCATTCCACCTTATACTTGGTCCGCCCGATACGTCAATAACTGAGAACCAAGCAACATGTGACGCGCATCTAGCATAGTAGGGTCACACAAGGAATGCTTTATTGCACTGCTGGAAAGTCGAAGTTGCTTGGGATATAGTGTACTGTACAATACGGCCACACCAATAGTTGCTCTGCTTCCACTAGATACCAGTTAACGCAGTATAAAACTTCAAATGACCGTCGTGTAAACTTTTATTTATTTATTCTTTATTGTAATTCTTGGCACTAATACTCTTGATGGCGATTATTGGGGGAGATTTCGGTACATTCCGGATGTATTTTTTAAAGTGCAAATGTGTTTCTCACATATGTTTATTTTAAACTCTAAGCACAGGCAACTTGTAAGCTTTGACCTCGTGGGATATATGCCAGCAGAGATGAGCTGAATTTCTTAAGAGATGCGATTTTCATGAGCGGGTGGGCTGTGGCCTGAAGATACCTGGGCTTTCCGGTGAACGGTTAATTAGGATCGAAGGTTGGCAATGCAGTCGTTATTTGAAAACTCGGTCTTTTTCAACTCATCCTGAATCGCCCGTCGGTAGTTCTGCTGGTCCGCTTGTCCCACGATCCGATCCAGATCGGCAAACCGAACTGCATCTCTGGGGACTCCACCGTACGGCTCGATAAATACCATTTTTCAATTTCGTTACTTTTCCTCTTCTAGTCTCCAACAGTAACACCACCATCGCCACATTTTTTCTTCCAATTTTTGCGTAGTTTCGTCTTTATGTAGTGCTTGTAAGGCTTCTCATTTTTGTACCATGGAAACAACCACGTTTTTCCCCTAGCCGTTTGGTATTGGCAAGTTACTAACTTCTATCGACACACTAAATCACTAACGAGTACCTACGTAACTGCAGACAATAAGCAATGTAAACACACAAACGTAGAATAATTAAAAATGTAGAAACATGAACGTGGTGTGGAGTATAATTCATTCCATAACACGCTGGGTTGTATGTCGATAAAATTTCATTTTTGTAAAATGAAAGTTTACAAACGTAAAACAGCTTTTGAACGATACGGCACATCGGATAAAAAGGAATATCAGGTAACCGCGTTTCGGATAATCAGGACTAAGAAGTTCACATGGTAATTTATTGTAGAGCTGAATGGCAGTATTTTTACCATCAGGCTTTACTAGATTTATTCTGCAAACGTCTGGTAAGTTCATGAATGTCCTTGGTTAGTACTGCAGAAGAGGTTAGCACTTTTCGAATAAGGCAGTTATGGTTAAAGTTCTTGACATGTGTGCATGTATGTAAAAAATAGACCATTTCCCCGCGTGTACTTCACATAGAGCGGTCAATGTCCTCCCGTGACAGCCGCAAGAGTTTAAGAAGTACACGTACTTTCCGAGCGACAGATTTTTGCATTTCCACAAAAGCACTTTGCATCGGTTCTTTGTGGTTCATACAGGGGAATTTTCACTTTCAAATATTATTCAAATAATTACTGAGGCCATGGCCAAACGAGTGAAACTGACCACCACTGGCCAGTCGTTTGTTGACCTTGGATGTGGGAAGGGAGGATGGAGGGAAATGCTTCTCGCTTCGTAACGTGTAGGCCTACTTCTCACGGAAGGTTATTATATCAAACAATGCGAGCCGTGTGATATGTAGTAATCATGGAGCGGATGGAAACTACAAGCTCATACAGCATATTAGTCTATAAATCTTGAATGAAGAGAATACTTCAGATCCCGCGACATTAGGTGGGGGGATAGTATTAAAATGCACTACCTCAGGAAAGTAGGTCGCGAGGGGATGGATTGGATAAAAGTAACTCAAGATAGGATCAAAGTGGGGGTCTTTGTGAATAAAGTTGCGTACATTCGAATTCGGTTACCTGATGAAACGACAACTTTGAAAGGTAACTACACCCATGAATCATCAGGTGAACTCTGTAACTTATACCAGATTACATATCGACTGTCGCTAGTCGCTTGCCTTCCACTAGCTTATCTTATAAAAAATTACGCCCACTCACCGGCTCACTCCCGCACTTGTTATCAGAAGGAGGTTGTCTGATATATATATATGCGTCATCTACAGACTCAAAGGGGATCCCGTTGGAGCTTCTCATGTTCTTGTACGATACATGGGCTACAGGCACTTCTTACGAAAGTGACAACTGTGGTTTACACGCTCTTCCCCACAGATCGCAGAGAAAATCAGAATTTTGTGAACTGGTAAGCCTTCATAGGAAGTTTGCTAGAGGATAGACCCCACGCGTTTTTCGGTTAGCGGCGAAGACTTTTGGGTCACAGCAGACAAATAAAGTCTCAGAATTACAAGTTAATCCATGCAGGGCCATTACCTGATATTGAGTGTGTGGCGTGCTATGAGTGCAACTGGGATAATTCAGCAAAAAAATTCCTACCGATGTGTTAACGTATATTCTAAAACCATTTTTTGAAAACATGTCCGATTAGAGAGTACTTATACATTTTTCAGCAAGACAGTGCTATAGCTCACACCGCCAACAATGTGTTTGGAATGCATTAACTGTTTATGGCACTTTATATTTTTAGTTTAGTTAAAATCATACCATCATAGCACGACATGCCATTCTGAATCCTTTATTGCAGATCGTCATCAGTACGAGAATTCTTATTATGCACGTTATTGTTTAACATGAACACAAGTAAAACTCGCTCTGCCATTATCGAGCCAGTTTATTTCCGGAACCATAAATTTACACATAAATAAGCACACGTGTGCTATGGCGATATGATTTTTCATTATATTCTATGCATTGTTTACAGTGTGCTTTTTGTAACAGAATAGTAAGCAGAGAAATGTGTTCTTCTCGTTCGCCCAAATATGAACACGCATGATTTTTATTTGTGGGGCATGTTGAAGGATAGGGTGTATGGCATGAAGTCTCGCACTGAAGCCGATCTGAAAGAAAATATTCGAAATACAGCGTTTTCGATTTCACCAGCAGAACGTCGATGTTCAACCACGTGTTTTTTGTGACGCGTGTCTGGGTGCCGAAAAAAGCCATTCCCATTACGTAGGTGAATAAAAACGTAATATTAACTGCAATAGATTAGAGTAAATCGCGTGGTCCTCGAGTTACGACAAATTGGAACGTCGGCGATCGCTGCTTTGTCTGCCGTCACGCGAAACAGTGCGAGTGAAGCGTGGTGCGGGATGTCAGATTAAAAAATGCCACACAACACGAGTCCGAAAAAAAAATCTGCCTGCATTTTGAGTAAGTCCTCAGGCTTACATAGAAGAAAACTATGTAAATAACTAGGAAAAAGAGTGTCCTTCAGAATGGACAATACAAGACCACCATAACTTTATTTTCGGTACAAACCAAAATATGAAACTAGGAAGGTAATTTATAACGCGACTAAACACCTTCTCGAACAAGACGGTGGGTTTGTGGCGCTATAATGATTACAGATTGCTAAGTTAAATAACCCTGCGTTGTAGCGAGTTGACTGGCCACCTAATGTAATTGTAACACCGTGCAACCGGTCGTATTATAATTGCCAATAATAACTTTCCATTTTCGTTGTCGCAGTGTTTACTAAAGTTGATTTACTCTCTGAACACTGCATGCACATTGCAACGTTTGTCATTGCCGAGAGGAAGAGCGCAGTACCGAATGCGGAATATGACGCTTTTTGGCTTAGCTTTCATAACGTGTTGAAGTCGGTAATTCATCGGAACTGTCATCCACCAACATATCTTGCTTTCAGCATGGAAGTGGAAGAGGCTTTGGCAGCCCATAAACTGTTTAAGAAATGGGAGGGAAAACCGACGTCTGCTGCTGCGGCGTATGACAGTTATCGAGAGGGAAATCACAAATTACTAAGTAACGTGCTGTACAGACAGCGAAAAATTGGGTCTAGACGCGCGGGTGTGTGGGTGTGAGGCTGGTGGAATACGTGTTATAGAGGGAGGGAGGGGGAAAAGAAGCACGACAATTGCCGGCATTGTTATATGATGGGTTCATGTAAAAGTCAAATATCACGCACAATGCTCATTTCTCTCCTCTCTGGCAGACGGAAAGTTCCAAGAAAGCGACATTCGACACAGCACGATATCTCGAAGGAAGGATGAATAAAATGTGATACAGTCCGTAACAGGGTTGTGGGCCTCTCTGGCTTTCTTTTCCGACTACGAAGAATGCAAAGGAGGAACAAAAATTAGACAGACATATAAAAAGAGACAGAAAGAATGAAAGAAGAAAGAAAGAAAGAAAGCTGTATTATAGTGATTTCCTTGATCGGATGAGCTACTATAAAGTTCTCATGGACGATCCCGATTCATGGAATTAGTAAGCTACCTACTTAATTCGTTGAATACGTGATAGTCAACAATATCAGGTGAGTATAACAATAGTTTTGGCACGTTTGCTCTGTTACTGCTCCTACGCTGTTAGTTCAGTAATGCCAGCGTTTTTCGTCCTTGCAAATACAGCGTTAAACTAATTGTTACAAACTACTGATAAACGCGATTACTCAAATGCGCCTGTTTGCTTTTTACACGTAACATGTACGGGATGAAATAATGCTTGGTATAAATAACGACGAAAACTACGATTACATCTTCCCTTGGAGTAGTAAACAAACACTAAATTCACATGCAGCTACTCACTGCTAGCAGATACTCCAACTGGTGGCAAGTAAAACCAGCCTTAACACGGCATGACTGAAGAACCAGTATTAAAGCTCAGTCTGCTGTTATTTCATACACTAAAATAAAATTTGTCTGCCTTATGTATTACGACCCATGCAATAGCTCAGGCGGTTTGTCGCCAACCTCTCTACACGTAGGCGCGGGTTCACTCCCAGGTCAGTCCATGTGGGATTTGTGGTAGACAAAGTGGCACTGGGAAAGTATTTCGGTCTTCTCCTGTCAGTGTCATTCTGCCGGTATTCCATATTCATTCGTTTATCATCAAGGCTACGTAATTACAGCAGTTCACACCGCCGTTAAACAACACACACATAATACCCTTGGCATGTGAATGTGCGAGTCACATCTGGGTCAGTAATATGGCAATAATCGACCATAGTGTATTCGGTTCGATAATGAACGACAGCAGTTGAGAGTAATCCACAGCAATTGATGCCAGTCGATAATAATCTGCACTAAATGGTAGATGAAATTAACTCTTGGTTTGCTCTAAGAATACAGAACAGGCAGATGTAAAGGGCCGTGCAGTGGCGCGTGAATATTATGGTGGCCCGTCATATGACTGGCATGTGGCTGGTGTGTGTGTGTGTGTAACATGTGCATACACATATGTGTTTATACTTTCATACATGCGTCACGGTCGCATTGTACTCGTAAAGTACATTACACGAATAAAGTGGACTCTTTTCAGCGCCGTCTCAACGCAGGAGAGTTCATATTTTTCTAGTGTGAAGGCAGGTAGGCCTATCTTGGGAACTATTTTGAATTCTTGAGCAAGTGGTTCGAGATGTACTTACTTAGTCCCCATTCTTTAATTATCGCCTTAACCGTAAAATTCGCGGATAATTACATTGGTTAAAAACGTGTTTCTTCTTTACCACACTTGTTCGAAACATTCTTCCGCACCGACAGGCACATATTCGGCGAGTTACGTTGGGGATGCGCAGAAATATGTACAGATCTTAATCTGAACCGTCAGTTATTTTAGTAATATTATAACAAACACTGAAAAAGCTCAACAGTATTGCCGTAAAGTTCTTTGATATTAAATTTATTGAGAATCCGTTCATTGGTTCTCGAGTTATTTGTATACAGATTGGAGAAGCAATTTTACTGGGCGCTCGGCAGGGATACAAACTCACTTATTAAAAATTATTGGCCTGGATATTAGTGGGATGTACTGGAACATTTTACCCCTTCTGTATGTCTGACGAGGCGCGGCTGAAACACATAAAAAACTTCAGTACATTATTAATGTAAATTACGGGTAACAGCAGATCCTGGCTGCGCTACTGCCACAAACGTAAGCAGCTGAGTGATAAGCACGCCTGCTTCCTAATTAGGGTGGTTCCCGTTTCGGTTCTTTGCCCTTCGACGGAATATTATCACTGACTTATTTCGAGTATCACTTATTTCTTTCAGGAAAATGTTTTGGATTGATAATAAAGTACTTCCCACTGCTTCCTTCCACACGTTCCCACTTCCTTACCCACAACCTTAATTCTTTTCGATGCAATGTAACTAATGCAATTAGAAGCATCGCCAAAGAAAGTAAGAAAGAAAGAAAGAAGAACCTAAACTTGATTTATTTTCTGCAACTGTGAATTCTAGCTGAAAGAGCGTCACTAAACAGCCGACAAAATCAAATCCAGAGCACTCTTGGTTACACACACACACACGCGCGCGCGCACACACACACACACACATAGACACAGACACACACACACACACACACACTTCATTGGTAGAAAAATGCACCAAGTAGGATCTCCTTACCGTGGTTTGCTGGTCACTTGAAATCTTTCAGGAAGCGTCACAGAACTGTTGTGTTCCACTCTCTTCCAGCTGACCTTGTTGTGGGCGTCTGGCAGATCAATTCGGCCTGGCAATGTTAACAATTTTTGTCTGTAATAATATCATCTCTGAATTTAGACTATTTAACACCTATGCCTCGGTTTGGAAGAAAGAAATTGCTGCACCGTTAATCGCAGTTTCTGGTCGAATTGGTAACAAACATATGTATAACTAGTTATTACGTCCAGATTTTATAAAAGCTACAAGGTCCATCATACACCTAAACATCTCCAGACATTTTCCAGAATAGTCGCCCTTATTTTAAAAACGTTTATGAATTCTGTGCAGAAGGCGTATAAAATAAAACCATTATTTAGAGATAATGTCTGTCCGTATTTTTCGTTTCCGAAACAGCTGTATCCAATTTCAAACTTTCGCCGTGTTCTGAATGTTGTATGCTTTCTTCTGGGTAATTCCTCAGCATCTGAATTTTATATGCCAGCATTTCGGAACACTGTATCTGTTCCAACTTCATAAGCGCCTATGAAGGTGGAACAGACAGAGTGTTCCGAAACGTTGGCATTTAAAATTCAGACGCCGGGAAATTACTCAGAAGAAAGCATACATCTTTATCCCAATTTGGAATACGTACGATTCCCCTGCTGTGCTATAAATCAGGCGAAAAAATCAATTTTTTAAAAGATCAAATACTTTATAACATGTACGAACCCGTACACTGAATATCAACGAAGTGTGCTGTCAATGTGTATAGTGCGAATTACTTTGTAACTATTCCTTACGTTGTCTATTAGCAGTAAGTCAATTCCTGATCCTATTAAGATTATCTGTTAGAACATACCAAGGACAGAGCAGGGAACAGCGGAATGCGTCATATGATCACATGCAAACTTGAAATAAAAGGCAATGGATTCTGTGCGTGTACATACCGACAAACGCTTCGCAGAAGAACCTCGCTTCATCGCCAGTTTGAACATACAGGTCGTGCGGTTCGTACATCTGGAGTGGAATACCAGAGTAGCCAGCAGCATCTGCAACGAAATGGGAAACTAGAGAACAAAAATCAAGACACTGTGACTAGCACATAGTCCTCCTTATATCGCCGCACCCAGCACGGTAGCTGTACCACACAGAGAGGTTGAATCCATCGGGACATCCCGTGACAGCTGCGGTGCTCAGGATAGCTATAAAAGAAACGCATTATATTAAAACGCTGATTGATGTGAAGCACTTTAGCATGGAAAGAATTATACAGCGTATTTGTAATCTCTAATTCCGTTTTCTGTTTACAGAATGTGACAAATATATTATTGAGATCTTCAATCTCTTCTTGCGGTTTGAATGTAGTACTCTTTCTGTTCTTTCATAACTACAGCCTGTTGTGGTAGGTTGATTTGCCGACGTTTCGGAAAACCTACTTCTCTCCATGTTCAAGGTGGATAGAATTTGAAGGCGACCAGGCAAATCGGGTCGTTATAACATGGTGTCATCTTCAAAGGGCGAACATACGTAAAAATCCTTCACGTTGCACATTTATTTCGTGATTTATTTTACGTCGCTGCAAGGATTCCAGACTTAAACTTCTACAGTAAGATGACCATTGAATGACAAATACGTATTGATTTTGATCAAACCTACCGTGGCCAAATCGAGGTAATACCAATTAACTTGCCTGAAAGGACTGAGGAAAACCACAAAAAACTTGAGTCAAGATAAACGGTGACCCAGCCGAGGTTCGAACCGGTCACCTCATACAAAGTATAAAAGTCTAGAGCGTCAACGTCACACCAGCCTGCTTGGAATTTGTATTTTGACGTTACTAACAAAAGGCCGGAAATATAGGCTACCTAATCCGGGAAATAACAACAAATATTTGTCAGAATAAAGACCAGGAAAGGGAAAAGTAAAGAGCCAAGTGGTCAAAAGTCGTGTAGGCCTTGTATCAGTTATCTGCCTCAGACAGCGGTCAACGTAACAGGTGATGTCATGCCATGTTTCTCAAGCTGTTGCCACTCGTGGCCCGCGGCTTGGTACATGTGAGTTCACACAATTACACCAATATGATGCAGTTAATTTTAACGTAAAACCTGCGTACTTTAGCTCAAACCAAAGAAAAATGTAGAGGTCTTCAATATATAGGTGCTTTCGCTAGAAGTGAATAATGAAAATATGTGATTTAAGACCTTCTTAGTGATCACTAATACATGTTTTTTTTTTGTTTTTTTTTAAATAAATTAGCCACCATCCACAACCCATACTTCAGGGGTGCCAGTTTTTGAATGGTGGAAATCCATGTGTATGCAGACCGCGCGGGGGGGTTTTTTTTTTATAATGGTGAAGTGTAACCTATTGGCTGTTGAAAAGTATGGATATTTTAGCAGCCATACAAAAGCCGAGGAGGGGGGCGGTATCCCGTTTTCAGGCAATGTTGGCCTACCAGTTAACGTACGCTGGCTAATGACATAACAACTGCAAAAATCGCAGACGGCCGGCCCCAGCCATAAGTGCGACATACTGACGTGACTTCAACTCTGAAGATGGAGCGGTATGTGTTTTATAAAAACTGCAGTCTTATCTAAGGGCTGTTTATGATTAATAACGAAAAAGGTGAATGCATCTGTCACATGCGTCATCGGAGTTGTAACAATGCGTTATAACCCTGTAGCTGAAAATGATGTTTAAAGAAATTTGACACTGAGGATGTAAGAAGTTGTACTGTAACACCTCGAAAAATGGGCATGAAACTGATTATTCCACAAAAATATAATTTTTTAAAATTTTGTCCTTTAAACAGTTGACGTTCATTGCATATAGTCCAATATTATTTTAACTGTAAAATCAAGGGACCAGAAAAAAAACTCCGTTGTGTTCACGGCTACATATGACACGGGTTCTGTTGTAGACAGGTATTGCTGAACTACAGACCCTGCGATTTCAACCATTTATAACAATCCATTCCTGGAAAATGAAAAAGTTGCAGTTCGTGGAAGACTTGGAAAATCTTGAAAATCATATATTTAATAGAGAACGAGGTCATGTCTGGCTTCTACGGATCGATTTGTCTTGAGTGCCGACAGCAGTTTGTAGTACACGAAGCTTTCAACAGATAAGGTTGTAGTCAACATTCTGTTTGCTATTTTAGTTTTAAATCACATCCTATTTGTCGTGTGCGTATTGACTGTTGAAACACACAACCTGTCCAGTTAATTCCCACTGCTCTCGCTGAACCCTATATGGTACGTTGTTCAACAAACGAAAATACACAGTACGGCTTAAAACGCGTCGAGAATGTTGAATTGTACGAATATCTTTTTACGAGTACTAGGCACCTTCTTGCGTACATACAGTAAAGAACATCCATCCAGTGTTGAAGAAAATGGAATTTTAACAAACCCTAGCAACAAGTTCATTAAGTTATGGAATTGAGCTCCTTTCAATCGATACTAATGCGTGAAATTATACATGCACAGAGATACGTATATTTTATATAGTTTGCTGCTGCTGCCGCTGCTACTACTACTACTACTACTACTACTACTACTACTACTACTACTACTACTACTACTACTACTAATACTGGTACAGCAGCGAAATATAGAATGGTTCCAGTAATAATAATAATAATAATAATAATAATAACGTTTTTATCATGGAAAATAACGATACATGAACCACATCATTTAAGCACAGAAGTGCTATACAGTTATGTACCCTAGAGATATGGTTGCTTCCATGTATGTAATTGTAAACACTATATATAAAAGTAATGGTAATAATAATAATAATAATAATATCTCAGACAGCAAAGTAACCATGTCAGATTGACCTGTCAAACGCATTAAGCAGCAAAGTCTATAATACATTAGGCAGGAAAAAATTAATACACACGTAAGGTTTGCTTAATAAATCAAAGATACGTGTGGAACGGAAGAGGTGATACATACAGTAAATCATCTGCAACGACTGAATTGGAATGAAAATATGAGGGTCGTACCGAAAGTCATGAGCAACAATTTTTTGCATGCAAACCGGTAACAGCAGACGAAGGAGAGTATGGTGGTAGATGGAACCAGCTGTTGTGTTATCCTTGAGTGTCTCGTGACGTCAATAGCTTGCATCACGTGACCAGTATCACTCCTAACAAAATGACCGACAACGATATATCGTTTCGCCAGCGTGCTGTCATCGAATTTCTCGTTAAAGAGGAAATCCCTGCTGCAGAAATTCACCAGAGACTTCAGCGTGCCTATGGAAGTGTGTGCATGGGTGCGAGCAGTGTTCGAAGATGGGTGAAACACTCTAAAGATGGGAACACGAGCATCCAAGATTAGCCTCGGAGCGGTCGCCCTCGAACAGCCTCAACTGAACGCAACAAGGAGAGAGTGGATGAGATCATTCAAGACGACAGGCGTGTGACTGTGGACACAGACTGCCATCTTTTCGGATTTGTGAAGGATCAGCTGCGCGGACAACGTTATG
>Ga0136643_10000974_pt1 | contig 33706 bp, 26 predicted proteins | sample TergutLab28metaG_FD_96883 | JGI IMG/M metagenome (GOLD analysis project Ga0136643, IMG submission 96883) | Labiotermes labralis P1 segment gut microbial communities from Petit-Saut dam, French Guiana - Lab288 P1 (version 3) (version 3) | ecosystem: Host-associated > Arthropoda: Insects >...
CCCTACAGAAAAGCATGCAGGTCTAGAGGCATCAAGGTGGCAGCCCCACCACTAGACTCACCTTGCGACGGGCCGGTAACCTATCCAGGGGACACCAAGATACTCGAAAAATCCTCAAAAGAATGCAAGCATTTCATTTAATTAATACCAAAAACACAATTTTTAACTGTTTCAATGGTAGAAAAGTTTCACATTCATAAGCATTTAGAACAGTTATGGTTGAAGATGTAAACTGCAAATGTAGGGCCATTAGTTTTTCTGGTCCATATATATTTGGCCACTTCCAATCAACTTCCTTATTACATGGAAGTTGAGTGACTAAGTGAGCTGCCTACATGCAAGTTTTATTAAGATGTTATTGTTTCCTTCATTATGCAGAATTTTTAACAAAAGTACTAAATTACTTATGTTCCACTAGGAAATGTATTCAAATTTCTTTTCCACACCCAAATTTTTACTTACATGCAATCACCTTACCATGCCTTCTGCCATGTAAATATTCGTTGGGTGTGAGTTCAGAAAGGATGCCCTAATAATATGATGAACTATTAAGCTGCAGATAATCAATTTAAAATAAAGCACAGACCTGTACAAAGCCAGTCCAATAAAGTTTGGCACTTTCACTGGAAGAATTTTATTAGCAATCAAGTGTTTAAAGATGTGCAGGTACTCACTTCCACTGTGGGTCTTCAATTTTTACATAATGCCCATGATATAAACCAAACTTTTCTATTTTTGTGTCATCATACATGTTGAACACTGGACCATAAAGGAATTAGTTTTCCTCCTTTATCCAGCATTTCACTTTGCAACATTTTTGTTATAGCCACAGGTGCTACAGAGAAACTGCTGCAAAAATATGACAATGGGTCTCAAACAGGCAATATGAACATGGATATCCAGAAATTTGTCATTTCCACATGCCAGGGCTGAAAGATCATACAGAGTGTAACACACTACAGCACGTCATCAAGACATTATTTTTGTATACACATATTGGTTAACAGATATTCAAGTGTTGTATTTTGTTCAGTTTCAAAGCATGGCACAGAAGAATTTAAAGCAATAATCATTAAAATTAAAATCATGAAATTCTGACTTTTGGGGAAGTCATTCAGTTCCCACATTGCACTTAGGATGACCCCTATCCCTCTTAGATCTCTGTCCTATTTGTGGATCACATAAAGACAGGTGCTAAACCAGCAAGTGAAGTCAATAAGGAGTGTGAGAAATGCCATACCCGATTAAGTCATCTCATGAAGAGTGCCGAGTGAGGTGGAACTTCTTGTGATGCAATATTCACAAACACAACATAATTTAGACTGTTTCCGCTAATCTCAGCCTACTACATTCTGGTATTTCAGAATATGCACATAAACAAGCATTTCACTCAGCCTTACAGATCTAGGCACATTGTCTTGTATACTACACAGTGTCATGTTCCACAGGATTGCAGCCCAAATATTCATGTCTCGACTGTTGGCTTAGTAGTGATGATGGTTGCAATTATCTTTGACAGAAATTTGCCTCTTTCTAAGATTAATTAGCCCTCTAATGATGGGGTTTAAACTCATACTGTTAATCAGAATGGAGTTTTTAAAATTATTATTATTATTTTTTTAAATTATACTATCCTTTAAACACCTTCACAGCTGTGTGGTGCACTGATGCAATTGACAGATTCCTTCATGGGTTATATAGTGACACTAATGGAATCATAATTCAATGAATGACAGCGAATTTGAAGAAGTGGTGGAGAAAGTAGATTTACTGCGTTCAGGCTTATTGTCCAAACAAGTTCATATTGCAGTGTATCACAGAGGTAACTAAATAAAATGATGGTGTGAGAAAGAAAACAGAGTGAAGCAAATATGGTAACACTTATATCAATGCATAAAGCAGGCAGCTAGTCAATTTACAACTTTTATTCATTCTTTGAACTACAATCTGTACAAACTTAAAACGTTAAAATGATATATACATACAGTCAAACCTACATAATGCTTACAAATATCATTGTTGTTAGTTTATACATGTTAAGGACACCATTAAAAATTAACAAACTCTGATATGATTTTAAAAAAATCATCTTCAGTTCATTTGTATCACCAACAATCAGATATCAGGAGCCATTACTGGTGTAAGTGAAGGAAGAGCTAGTATGAATAGGAGTTGCCATCATTGTATCAGAAACCATGAAGATGATTTGATACTGACAAACATTTTACTGGTTTAATTGGGTACATACAAAAAATAATGAGATAAAAATGGGATGGAAACAAGTAAAGTTCATTGTATTAGATTAAACTGCAAGCTGAAATTTCACAAAGTATGCCAACAAACATTTAGGTAAGTTACAGACCTTGATTACAGAATACAGTTTTACTGCTACAGTTCTTACTTACATGCATATGGGCACATGCATGAGTTACAACTGGAAACTATTGTTATGTATACGTGATTCAGAAAATGCCAAAGAACTGAACTGAAGGGTTACTGGATTCAACTTCAATATAGGTAATTAATTTGAACCACCAATATGGTCACGTTACGGCTTTGTCAGGTACCAACAATGAGACATACATATGTACATAAATCCTCACAGTTACTGTACATATCCTTACAATTAAATGTTGCTGTAACACAAACTCATGTAAGAACATTTTTTTTTTAATGTTAGTAAACTTTCTTATCAAAGAAAAGTTGTTATTTAGATTTCCCAAGTCCCACGAATAGCAGCACGAACTTTATTACCAGTATCGGTGGTCACTCCAGTTCACTCATTTCGAGAATCTGAAAGCCATGCACCTTCTGCTTACCATAGCAACTCCTACGGTACACTATGGTGAAGCAGCTAGACAAAATTAGTAACATATTTAGGCAGTCCACATATTACAATCTCAGAATGCTAACCTTTTAACACAACTTTCTGATGTTTAATTTTGTCTTGGGTCATTTCCTGAGACAAAACTGCATCATTAGTCACTACACTTATTTACAAAGTTTATTGTGTATAGGTTCCTAATGAAAGAATTAAATTGGCTTGTTAATCCCTCAAATTCACATATTTGTTGAAGGTCATTTCCTTAAGTCTTTATGCAGCAATAATGTCTAGCTGGCAGGACAGTGAACTACAGAAGTTACAGGAAAAAATATTCCCCAAGTACAAAACACAAAAAAATTAAAGTGGTAAGATGGTCATTTTGAATTCATGGTCCACAAGCAGACTGGGCAGGGTCTTTCTTTCACTGCCACACTGAGCATGGCAGCTTTATCACACAGAGTGCCTACATCCATTGACATCCCATGACAGTTGCAGTGCTCAGAACAGTAACAAAAGAAACATACTGCATTAACTGAATCACAAAACAACATCTATAATAAAACTACAGAGTACTTTCCCCACTCATAGTTCATTTCAAGAACAATAAAAAAAATCTATACTTCACTGAAGTGGAATTCCAAAATTTAAACTTCTTACAGTTTAAAATGATGATCAGTGCCATGAATCAATCAATAATAACCAGAAGCGGAATTCAAAGGTTGACAGGCATGCAGCTATGGAGAATGCCAATTGTCAATTAACATACTATGAAATATCTGTTGCTGCTAAATTTGGTTTGCAAACAGTGTTGCAGTGTTCATCAAGTTTTCAGAGCTACAAACTGTCTTCATTCCAATCTGTAATACTACATGGCCACATGACATGCACTGGATAGACATGGCTGCTATTTGATATTTTGTACAACAGAAAAGTGTGGATAAATTTTCAGGTGCAAAACAAAAGAAATCCTCCTGAAATCTTATCCACAGTTTCTATAAATTCAGGTTCTGAAAAGACAGTTGCACTTGTTTGTTGTATATGCGTTTATTACTCTATGCAGATAAAGAATATATTTTCCAACAGCACCAAGAGCACGATATTTTACTGCACATGGACATTCCAAAAAATATCCTCATACTTTGCCCTCATGTTATCAGTCTTCACTCAGAAATACTCATGTAGAGGTTGAGTGATTTTCATATGTAAGAATAGACTCCACTAACAAATTCTAATGATGAGAAAAATTTAGACAATCTGTATCCACACTGTTCCTAAGATTGTGTATGAGAAACATATAGTTTCATACCTCAAAAGCTTTCAACCTCCCCTCTTTACCCTCTTAACTTATTCTGCACTATACAAAATCCAAAAGAAGTGTTTTAGTGTCAACACTATCAGTTTTAGAAAACAATAATGTAATATACAACACATTATATGGATGTGTATTGTATCTGCACTGTTCTCTAGGATATGGAAGGAATCGGTTCCCAGTGCTTCCCATATATCAAAGTTATGTGAAATGTAATTTAACAGAACTTCCTAGCGTACCAACAGTTAACAAAATACACTGCACAAACACTGAGAGTTTAGTAGATGTCTTAATTCTTGGTGACCTTTTCCACTAACTCACAAGTAATGTATTCATACTCAATCCCTACTTCATAAAATTAAAGGTAATCTTAAAAATTAATTTTGTTTGCAGAAATGGCCAACATATTAGTACTTCCTAACTGTTAAGGATGAAAAGATGCACACTGTAGACATCATGGGTTTGTGCAACTGTACAATAATTTTATGAATTCTTTAGATTGATACGAAGCTTTAAAAGAATTACAGAATTTGCTGTGGTATAATATGAACTCTTGGTCCAGTGAATGATGCTTTAAATAGCTCAAATATATATCATCAAATGATAGTACAGTATGAATAATTAACTAATAAGGATGTGACAGGGGTGCATATGCAAAATTGCACTTTGTCTGAAACAGGTGAAGAAGAAGTGGCCAAAGAAAGTATAGGTCTAAAAGCTTAGATATGCACTCCAGAGCTTGGAAATAAGAGGAATAAAACTTAGTCAGCTGTGATGTTTGCAGTGTTAAATATAAGCAAAGACAAAAGCCGTCACCTAAATGCATGCAAGAAAACACAAAAAGGGAAGCAAAGGTAAAATGTAATTTGTAAAATACACAACAGTAATTAATAAGGTAGTGCACAGTTACATCAGAGAAATAAAGGGTTACTCTGACAATTTAACAAAAGTAAGGGAAGTACCACTGGATCACACCTAGGAAAAGGAGAAATCTTCTTGCTGTTTGGACATAAGGCATGAAATGTTTAAATATCAGAAGATTATTATGAGACACACAAAGCAGTACTGTGTACATTCTCAAAACAGGAAAAAGTTATGAAGAGTATAAGAAAAACATTTAGATGTTGCAACTGTACCTGTTCTCCACTTCAGAAACCTACTGATGATGATGTTACCATTGTGACAATCTGGTACGAGTTTGTAATAATTCGAATGGGATGATATACAGCATGTTCCATAGTTCCATAATGTTATGCACAATGCACAAACTTTCAACACTACAAGAATGTTTGCAACATCTAGCAACATGGTGAAGCTTCCTTCAGATTCAAACAGTACGGTTCAATCAGAACTGTTGGAATTACAAACTGACACACGAGATACTCCAAGTACAAGCAAGAGAGTAAAGAATTGCACTTCAGTTTTGATTTTGCAGCAACACCAGTAATTCTACCTACATTAGTCAATAATTTTGAACTGACATCATAATAAAAATAAACTGAAGACATATTTAGTAACTGTCCAACAAGATGCGACTTATTCAGTTTATTACATTTCTGTAGGCAGCTCTACGTGTTTCGGGTGCTGACACCCATCATCAGGAGCTCGTTCAACCGTAATTACAGCCTCTGGTATTGATCAACCAGATCTACTACCATCCGCTCTCATTGAGTTGGAACTCAATGAAAGCGGATGGTAGTAGATCTGGTTGATCAATACCAGAAGCTGTAATTACAGTTGAACGAGCTCCTGATGATGGGTGTCAACACCCAAAACATGTAGAGATGCCTACAGAAATGTAACAAACTGAATAAGTCGCATCTTGATGGACAGTTATTAAATTAAATTCACGATGCACGGACCCATGTATATAAAATTTAAACTGAAGACTATAACTCAAAATATGCACAGAGTACCTGATGCCCCCTGGGAATGAATTTATTACTGTGATATAATTTCCCCTTCTTCATTTCATATATTTTGTCTCTAGAGAGTTATCAAATAGTTGTCAGTGACGTCACTTGCAGTGACGGGTAAAATCTGTTAGTTATTAAAACGAAGAAAGCACAGCCATGCAACAATGCAACTCCATCAATGCCACCACATATTACACATTCAACGATTAGACACCACCAAAATAAATTCAGTTATATTTTAAGGAAACTCTCATTAAAGTTTAACATAAAATGTACAAGATGAATGCCTCTACATGACCAGGTCAACCCAATCACTACTGGCCTAGAAGCTAAAAATGTACAAATCACACGCTTAGTGAAAACAGAAAAAAGTTAGGCTTGATATGTTCTTTAATAATTTTCTTCCAATACTACCATCAATTTTAACAATGTATATCACTTAAGAGATTTTCATATACTTCCAAAATTTCAATACAGATTTGTGTAAATGAAAAATGTGATCATGTGTTACTATTACAAGAAACCAAATTTTTTACCATTACCAGAATGGTTTACTGAAGGGACTTGAAAAGTCTTTATCATCTGATTAGTCACGTGTCACAAATAATTACACCCAGATACTACACACGTCAGAATTTTCCAAACTCCTGTGAAAAAAAAAAAAAAATAGTAGTGGTTTGTTGGAAGCAATATATAGGTAACCAAACTCATACTGTTCAGTATATCTGTCACAAGTTACTCATTCACACAAAGATGGCTAATGCACCAACAATTTAATTTATTATAATGAAAGTGTACTCATTTTTACACTCACAGCTTATCATCATCATCATCATACGCTTCAGATTATATTTGTATTGTATTAAATAGGTCTGACTGTTCTGACATTTTATACAAAAAGGTACATGGCAATCTTCACAACTCTCAAACTCTTTCATTCACTCACCAGCAAAAAGTTAATTAAAACAGAGACAGGTAAAAACACCTATTTTACATTAAAAAAGTATAAAGTAACAATTCAAAACAAAACAGTTCCATAACCCAGCTCATTCCACCTGCTCTGTTTAAAGATTTCAAAATAGCACAAAAACATGTAGGTAAAGTTTTGGTGCATGGGAAGTACTGATGGCACATTTTTTTTTTAAAAAGCTATTAAAATGAGTTAATAATTTCTGTGAAAATATGCAGTAATATCTAATATCTATTAAGATGGTTACCGCTGCAGATCTGAAACTGCTACCGCTAACTACTGCTGCTGCTGCTGCTACTACTATAACAACTACAACTACTACTACCACTACCACTACTACCATTATTATTAATACCAATGGCAACTTCTCATCCATGCCAGCCTTCACTTCGAATGACGAGTGGTGCTCAGGTACCTCCCTTCTAGTCAGCCACTCCACCAAACTATCACTCATATTTCGTTGTTTCTTCACCCAGTTCTTGGGCAGAGTCGCATTTTGTTTGGACTGATCCTAGAATGACTGTTGCACTGTCCCTTGTAACCAGTACAAGTAATCTCAAATGAAGTTCTAGAAGTGTGGCACAGAAAGCCTGTTTCTTAATATTTCTCAAAATACAACATCCCCTTAGCACAGTCACAAACTTCAGTACTTCAAAACCAGAACATGGCCACAACCATAAAATAACACACCTTGCTTGGCAGTCATTCATAAGTCACTATTTTTGGCAGAAAAAAATAGGCTGATTTATGAGTCTCTATGATCATCACACATTAAAATATTTAAGGTGATTCTAAATTTGGGGCACCTTGAATATTCTCAAACACAAAAGCATAAGGTGCATACAAATAAACATTTACTCAACAGATTTGCCCATGACATCCATCATCCAACCTGTGGCACTTATAACACCAGAAAAAAGGAAGAATCTAGACATGGCATTTAAAGAATGATACAAAGACCTTACCCATCCCTTCCTGTGCTAGAATAACTGACATATGCAGAAAGGCACAGCAGTAATGTGTACGACAGATTCTTGCAATCTGGCATAAAGTACACTCAGGCTGAAAAAAAGCAGCACCACTGACAAATCTGGCATATTTTTTTAAAACTCTCAAGCCAGGCTGCCAGCAGATATGATTGGCTCAATCACTGGCACTAGATTATAATCTAGAAGTCAAAGGCAAGCCCATTCGTCACAGGTATCTTTTACACACTACACATTTAACAGTAACTGTGATATATTTTAAAGTTATAACATTTTCACATAAAAGTTCTTGCTCTCCGATTGATATTTGTGAAATGCCTATTGTACAAAAAGAAAAGCTGATAATTAAAAAAGAAATGGTACTGATACCATGTTATGCAGCAGGCAAAAAAAATGGGTTCATTACAGCATTAAAGTTCATTTAATGACAGTTCATACCCTGTCACTTAGTCTATTCCATAATTACAGTGCATTAAAACATGCAATTATCAGCCATACTGCATATGCAGTTTCATAGCACGGCTTAGCTGGTGCCAGTTTCTCCAAGTTCAGTTGCAGTCTTATTAAACCAATAATGTAATCCATATTTCTTCAGTGTCAAAAGAATTTCTGTGGACATAGCCAATAGTAACGTTATACTTTATGTACAACAAATGCAAACATGTCAAATCAGAAGAATAAACTGTAACATTTCCAAACACAAGATCTGAGGTTCTCACAGCAGTGTTCATGAAGATTCATGTACTCTGGGATATGGTACTGTGCTGATGGGTAAAAAGGCAGTACTGGCATTTTGGAGCTTACTGTCTCCATCTTTAGAATCAGAACAGCCTGCTTAGATTTCAATGGAGGCGTCCAGCACCTCTGAAACACTGGTGTCTGTATACCAGCTGACATGGTTACACACCAAGAAGATTAAAATCTTCAACATTTCCAAGTTTTGTAAATAAAGGAAACAGCCTGGGTGGGTTCTTGTACTACAGGGTCCTGATTTTATGTTGTCAGTTCTCACTTCCTGATGTTACTCTACTGCATGTGTGGGCAGTCAGCTAGGTGAGTTATGTTAATGCGACAAATGAGTCAACAGGAAATGACAACTGACAGCTGTCATATAAAATAATTTACCTGTAAAAGAAAATTCATTATTCAGTAGGAAAGGAAGAATCCATATAGTTCTCTTTTAAATTGTGTTTCACTGAATAATCTTAAAAATTAGGCAGGACAAGACATGCAAAACAGATATTATTTCAATATTGATATCCAGAAGAACACAACACCTGAACACTGTATGTTCATTTATTACTTTTCTACAAAACATTTCGGCCATTCTATCTGGCCATCATCAGACACAAACACGTGTACATAATTGGAAAAGTATGCTTTGGAAAAGGCCTGCCTCTCCTTCATAATGAGCACGAAAAAATACAGCAGTTAGGTATTATTCCAAATAAAGGAACAATAGTTAACTTATGTATTTTACCACACTGATCGTGAGGGGCAGGCCTTGTCTATAGCATACTTTTCCCATCATGTGCTTGTGTTTTTGTGTGATAATGGCCAAACAGAACAGACATGTTGTCGAAAGTAATACATGAACATAGTCTTCAAGTGTTGTGTTTGTCTGGATAATAAAAATCAATACTAAATAAATAACATAATAGGATGAAGTTACCTGAATTCAATTAAATCTTGCTTGTAATGAAACACTTCACTGAGAGAAAACCAGATTAGTTAACCATTTCTACATGTATGAAATCAGTTTACAGAAGTAAAGGTGTAACCATGTAAAAAACAAACCAAATAAATAAGTTAAAAGATAAATATATAAAAGCTAATCTTTTCAAACATGTGCTTAAAATCATTTTACACTTTGGTCACAAGTGTAAATACAAAATACTTCCTGCTGAACACTGCAAAACTTCCCAATTATTCTTATATAATTAAAGCTAATGTCTCTAATATGAAATTTGAACCAGAAACAATAAATTATACATTCTCAATGCTTGGCAATGCTACATATTCCAGCACTGCAACTGACAACACTAGAACATCATACCATCATTATCCGGAGGAACTGGCAACTTAGTTTAACGTGGACAGGGCAAGGCCATGGCTTCTTTGTGAAAGAGGATACAATTAATCCACAATTCATTCTTAACTCACGCAGCAATCTGCTTATACATTTACAATTCAATAAGCCCCATTTAGGTAATATGTAACTGCATGTGTTTGTGCCAACCATACTGGAACTCCAGACTCTTCACCCCTTTAAAATGTTTTTCTTTTTTGTAATATTGTAAATGTCTTTGTCATTAAACAAGTGTATTATTAAAACTGTATTATGCTTGTCTTTCTTCTCCACAGTTAAAAAAACAAACAATGAAGAAACTGCCATATAACCATAGTTAAAAACACTCACTTTACACACTGGTGATATGAGATGTATCATCAATACTTGGAGGAAACACTTCATTGTAGTCTTGGTATGCTGTTTGGCTCAAAGCCAGACTATCTCTTTTCTCAAAATGTCTGTGTGGAACATAACCACTTGCAGCATCACCACTGCCCCCACTTACACCAACCCTCTGATCTTTGTGGCAACCAGAAATTATGCCTAAGGACTTGGTGTTCTGAAGCCTAGGGTCATCAGAGAGAGTTACATAACCTGATCCTGGTTTTGATGTTGTTCTCTCTTGCTCAGGCTCCAAAATTCCCTCTATCATTCCAGCATTTGATGACAATGGTATCTGCACTGGAATTGGAATCATGCCAGGACGTAAACCAAAGCGACAGTATGACTCTGGTGAGTGCAATTCTTCATCTTCATGGTTTTCTTCTCCTCCAATGGTCAACTCTGCACCCATTATTCCCTGATTTCCCTCCTCAACCTCTGACATCAACAATGACACAGAAGCAGAAGGACCCTTATTTGGTAGCTCGCCAGCCATCATACAGCCTTTACCTGACGACATCTCGTTGCAGACAGGCCATAGTGGTTGATGATTGACATAACCCTGCATTTTTAACCCAGGAGGTTGCTGTGGTGGCTGATGAGGACTGGAATGGGTGCAGGAATTTGTGGTCAATGTGGAGGGAGAGGTGTCATTCATGCTGGCCAGGCTCACATACCCTTTGTGAGGCTGCGCAGTCTGTGTTGGCTGCAGCTGATGCCGGGGACTATGGCTGTCTGCTGGCTTGCCATCTGTCCCAACTCTGCAATATCCTCCACCACGACTTTCCATCTCCTGACTACTTGGCATACTGATGTATCCTTGGGAGGATGAGGTACCAAGGCAAGTGAAAACCATTCCTACTCCTCCAGGTCCCACACCTACACCCAGCCCCTCTAAATCTGTCAGGTTTGGTGTGCTACGTGCCACCGATCCTGATCCTCCACCTTTTCCCATTTTGACGTAAGAATCCCAGCAGGCGCCATCACTACTTCCTTCCGGGCGGAGGGCACCCACACTTCTCTGACGGAGTGATGGTATGACTGCTGCAGACTCCCAAGTTGTGGAGTCAGGGAAAACACCGTCAGGGCCAGATGCATGCTGTAAATAAATACTGGTATTTAAATAATGCCTCTTTCAGTAGGAACAAATAGTTTTAGAGTCATATTTTATTGCAAAGGTGTGTTTATGATGAACACATCTTCATATTAAAAAAGCCCATAATATTTATAGCACAGCATGCTTGTAACCATTATCCTATACAGAACTCCACAAACACACAGAATTTTTATCATCACTTGGAAATAACAGTGAAGACAAATTAATGGAATGTAAGAGCTGTAACAGTACTTGTGGTTTACACTGTACCAGGTGACCATTACATACGTTGTATCAGGTTGCAGTATATGACACAATGATCAAGGTAAAGCTATTCCCTAGAAGTCCAGTGACTAAAAGTCAATTTGAAAGACGGAAGATGCTGGAGGGACAACTGTCTAACAGAAAACAAGCTCCCTCCTCTCCCCCTGAATTGGAGGACATTACTGAATGCAGAGATTTTTTCATGTATGTTTTGGCATGACAAGGGTACCTATTAAACAAACAATATGAACACTCAAGATGCAGTTCACAGAGAGGTTACAGTGTTGGGATGAAAAAGGTCCTGTGCTCCATGTACGTGTACTCCAAAAACAACGAAACCCTTAAGGTGGCACGAGAGTGCAGCTCAAGTAATCATAAAGAATACAGAAGAACTGGGGATTTCATGGCATGTGGTTCTATAAACTCTGTACTCAGATCTGTGAATTTCACATAATATTATTGTAATGTACAAACTTGTTGATAATTACAAAGTATCCTGCCAAACTGGTCATTTCCAGCTGCAATGAACTGTCAACAAACAAAATGTTCCATCTTGGGTGACAATGTTCCACTGTGCCTTCTTAAAAATCAAGTGATATTTATTTACTATCCTATAAACACAACTATATGGAGCCTGTATACTTGGTTTTTATTCGATACCAGTATATGTTGTGGCTGTCCATGTCAGCCATCATCAGGTAGGGCTAGGGTACACAAACAGGTAAAAGGGGAAGGCCCCTCCTTTCAAACAATGGATGTAAAGTTATTATAAAAAATTACAATTATTATTCCAAAAATGGAATAAGCAATATTAAATGAAAATATTTTGTTACTTGACTTTTAAGTGTAATCCTTTGTTGCATATTAAAGTATAAAACTGTACTATAATAAAATAAAATAAAATAAAATAAAATATCGGAAAATATTATATTATATTATGTTACAGATCTGGACTTACAAGAAGACTGCCACCTATTAACTAACTGGCTGGAATAAATTTAAACTAATGATGATGATGATGATGATGATATGAGAGTGAGAATGTATGGTTATTTCATGCAATGCCATGGCCCACAAAGCAAACTTTTCAATGACTGCCCTAGATGAGGTATGTATTTAGTACATGGCCAATAACTCATGGACTGTACCCTCCTAGAATCCAGGTCTAAATGTGTGTTATTATTATATGAGGGGGATAAGAGACACAGTTAATGTGAACAATCCATATTATGTGCAAGAAATGAAACACAATATTCAATGATAAACTGTTAATACTTCAAGACAAAGGCTCCATGTGTTGATTAAGTATTTTCAGAAAGTGCAAGGCCTGCTTAGAAGTTGGGGGTTGCCAATCTAAGGTTATCCTATAAAATATAGAATGCTACAATGCGGGGGAAAAATGGACTCCAAATTCCCAGTAGATTCAGGTTCCCTTTTATTTGTACTTTTATTCTGAAGACAGAGGAAGTACATTCCTCCAAAATGCTGGTACCCACTTACCAGACTATATGATGTCTCAAGACAGACCACCACATACAAATCTTCACTGCTGTTATGACTCCGTATGTTATAAATCAGTACTATGTAATCAGTATTTTGCATGAGAGCTTCTGGTACAATGTCCAGCAAAAATACGATTATGGTTTGAACAAAACAGTACTCCGTCATCAAGTTGGATTCATTAATGGCATACTATCTCGGCCATATAGCCTATGCATTATAAATTCAATATAATGATAACCATAAATATTAACTGTTTGTTGAATTGAGAATTAATTTTATGTTGACTGTACTGCAAAAAAAAACATCCCAAAACATTACAAAATGTAAATTCAAGTAACATCATCTTTGTACTGCATACAGGGCCCCTCAAATACACGATGTTAACAAAATCCTATTATTTACTAGCACCTTCAACTGCAAACAATGATGGTGAACATTTTCACAACACTCAACCAAACTAATGGTTGCATATATTATGGATGTACAATGTCATCATCAAGAGCCGGAGTGGCATAATTGGTATGGCAACTAGGCTACTCAGACTGGATGGTCTTGGGTTTGAATCCTTGGAAAGGCAAGACATTTTTCTCTTCTCCAAAATATCCAGACAGGTTCTGGAGTTTGCCAGGGTTCTTTCCTGGAGGTAATGAAGCCAGGTTGTAAAGTTAACAACTCACCACTATCTAGTCGTAAGAATGAGTGGAGCTAAACCTCAGTTCCTCATACATGCCTTCATGGCATGGATATGGGAAACTTTCCCTTTACACTGTTACCATGAATTTATAAATACATCAGTAGTCTACCAATCAATGACCACAGAAAACTAATTCTTATCAACTTAACAAACCTGTCAAATCCATATTTTTAAACGAACTCTAAAATTATTTCTATCTCTTGTATTACACACTCAGTTCAAACAATTAATATGGAAACTGACTGCTGGCCAATAAGCAAAATGCACTTTGTGACTACTGTTACAATTACACACAAAACAATAAAATAACTTGCACTTGATGCTGCAGTCTCAGTTCTATAAATAGGGCAGGGCAGATATCTCACCTGATCAGCTTCAGTGCCTGAATCAGAAGAGGATCGAGTGTCAGATGTGAGAGAGGACGACACACTTTCATGTCCAGAACTGCAGCCACTGCTGTCTCCACTCAGATTACGCCCATGTCTCTCCTCCTTTTTATCCAACAAGTACTGTAGGAAGATATTTAAAATAGAAATAGAGCATTTACATAAACAAAACAGCCAGAATGACCAAGTTTCGACACTTTGTCTTCTCTCCATTCCCTTCTGAGAAAATATCTGGAGATCACCTCACAGGAAGCAAAGAAACTTCTTTCTCAACATAATATCATGATACCCAGCAGCTATAGGTGTTAATAAATAAATTTTTTTCCAGCATAGCCCTTATTCCCTGATATTTCTACGTTGCATTAATGCATAATGGAAAAAAGTTGTGTGCCATTATATCTTGGACTGCATTCTACATATGTATGGTGAATGTAGGAAGTTCCTACTGTAATCACTGGAGATTTTAAACACTTTTGGTGTCATAATTCATCGTAAAACGAAGTGGAAAATTGGAAACAAATTGTACCTATAACAACTTTATATAATCAGACACACTACAGACTGGATGGAACTTTCATGAGAAAATGATAGTTAAGTACCTGACAGAAGATTATACATGGAACTGATTATTAGTTTGTTACATGCATGACATGTTACATTACACACTGAAGTACAGGTAATGTGACAGTGTAAGACTGTAAAGTGCAGTAGGAATGTGGACACACCCTGAACTAAAGTAACGACCATTTATTTCATACTCTTCTTCTGTTTATACTCTTACTGCACGGGAAACTGGGAAGTATATTACTAGCAGCTGGCAGTAACTGTGCATGTGCCACAATCCAAACCAAGAGTTCTGACCTATCACAATTTGCCACTGCCAGCATAACATGTTTTATCACCACAACTTGAAACTTGCCTCTTCATCAGCTGAAGCATTTGAGCGGGACTTTCCTGTTATGTGATCATGGGCATCAACGGTTGGCCAATATTCATGATCTTTCTCCTTTTCCTGTACAAAGAGCAACATCAAAACTTTAATGATGAAACAAACTACTTTTAAATTGTTTACAATAATTTAGGGCAACAAAATTCTATAATTTCACAGAACTCCAAGAGGTAAGAAAAATGCAGACTTTATCGTACAAAAACTGAAGGAGGAACACACCAAGGATGCAGGATCACCTACAGCTTATGATGCTTTACCACAGAAGTATCAGTGGACATGCATAGCATAGGGAAGGACTGTTTGTTTTACTACTGTTGAATTATATACAAATACCATTCCCTCTACATAAGAAATTTTAGGTTTTTCTGTTACAATTCCACTGGTGGTTTTCACGGTAAAAAGCATTCTTTGTGAAGCACTGAAGTAAAATATAATGAAGGGTATTTATATGCACAGTGAATCAGGTTTAGTTAAAAAAGAACACGTCATGGAGCAGAAGGGCTTTGAAATATTGCCCAAAAAAGCAACAACTGTCATATGGAAATGTTAAATAAATACTGCATTACAAGGTGAAATTGGTTAAAAAATCATCCTCATATATTAATACAATAACGTCTGCAAAATCAATGAACTACAGACTGGATCTCTTCAAGATGGGCACTCTTAGAAAACTTATGATTTGGTATTGACTGCAGTCTCCTTTGTTTTTATTAATTCCATCTCACAAACTTATTTTTAAAAAAGATGGGTAACATTAAAAATTAATTGTAATGCATTCACTGGAGGTGAAGGAAAGTACATTATATGTGTTAGCTTCCCTTGGCCTCTGCTCATAGCAGCACTCTCAATTTTCAAGCAAATTACCTTAACAGAACTAATATACAACTTGCACAGTCTAAACATCACAATACTGACTACAAAGAACAAAGACTGCAATGACAATCTGACAGGAATGTGAATATTTTAATCAAAGACAATTCTATAAGTTACTACAGTGCATACCCTGTAGATCACAAACATAAGTCAGGCAAACAGCTCTATCTTACTGAGTTCCTGAACAATTCATTACCATCAGAAATACCACCACATAGACTAAATCTGAAAATTAACACTACTGCTACATCGATTAGAAATTTAAACATGAGGGATGGGTTGGTTAATGGCACACAAATGATTGTACAAGGTTTGAATATGCATGTGGAAATTACTCACTCTGAAAAATTATCCTTATACCCAGGATTCAGTTACATCTATCAGATTCTACAATTCCCTTTAAAGCATTCAGACGACAATTTCCCATCAAAACTGTGTTGGCTATGACAGTCAAAAATGCTCTAGGGCTGATGCTTAAACATGCTGGAATGCATCTACCACTACCTGTTTTAGTCCATGGCCAACTCTATGGTACATTTTCCCTGAGCCTCTTAATTTGACAACATTGTTGTTGCAATTACTGAGAGGCAATGACAACTTACAGTAAATAATAGATTTTCAACATCAAACACTGTGTAGTAAGAAGTGCCTTAAAGTTTCAAGAATATAAATACATTTTTGTTGATTAAATACTTTACTTTTTCTTCCTACAAATTATTTGCAAGAGTACAACTAGTAAATGAAAATAAGAACTAAATACATTGGCAGTTTTGAATGAACAACCTCCAGTTTCATTATTAAGGGCTGTCTGATAACATAACACTTACTGCAATTACCTACTGCATAATTAAACAACAACAAACTAAAACATTTCTCACAAGAATAAGAGATCAAATAGTCACAAATAACAGTGTCACGCCATAAAACTGGAACATTATTGCTTTTCCATCTCCAAAAGGACACATCTTGCAACTAAAGTCTGGCAAATCCATAATATTCAACACTACTACTACCACCCAAGTCCATCATCAAACTTGACTTTTGAGCTCAATTCTGACTTGTGCATGAGGTATCTTTCTTCTAAAACACTCTAAAAATGGTGTAGCATCATTATGACAGTGAGTATATTCCTTGCACAGTGTCCACTGTTTGGATAAGAAAAACAGAAAGGTATGATATTTTGGACACAGAATCCTTCATCCTCAGGTAGGTAGAAAGGAGGGGGGCACACAAATCCCAGGAATCTGTTTGCCAGGGAAACTAAATTTCGTACTGTGGCACTGCTGAGGCCCACCCAGACTCCTATTCAATGGGTACCAGGACCTCTGACCTCAGGGACAAAGCAGGTATAGCAAGAAACTGACAACTCACCTCCATCTTGTAACAAGGTTAGGAATGAACACTGCAATGCCTCCATACATCCACGTGCTTCCGTTGTGTAGAGGGACAACTTTACATTTCACTCATGTTAGTGTATAAAATCATCTAGAGCAATCAGACACATCACAGGTTTCACAGACCAGGGAATAAAGATGGTAACAGAAGGGCCCCAAAAAGTTGGTCTAAGTCTCCAGATTGATGTGGCTGGTCACACTACATGATTTTATGACTCTGCTGCCCTGGAAGCTTTATGTCATAATTACTGACATAAAAGAAGGACCCACCCTAACAACCCATCTTCCTTCTGCAAACACTAAGTAGGTATAGAGAAACAGGAACACACAACTTAAATGTGAAAAAGTATTGAACTCTAAAACTCCAGTAAAACTGGGTGACCATTCATTTCACACCTTTCACATAAGTTTTGCAGAATTTAATTGTATGTGGTTACTTACAGATGGAACCAGGCCTGGTGGCAACTTAACTTGAACATCTTGCATTTCCTTGCACCTCTGCCAGACACTGAAACAGAGACATCAGTTACTAACACCAATGCACACATTAATTTGCCAGTTTCAGTAGCTCTTATAGCATTCAGCTGATAATCCTTAAGTCACCACAACTTCCCAGCATAAAATTACATATCACAGCTCCACAAATACAGTGAGGGCACAGAAATATTAAAATACCATGTAGTACATCATACATAAAATTTACAGTGTAACAATAAACATCACAATGTAAGAACCAGCACTCTGGATTCATATTATAAACATCATGAGAATAAAACTTGATGCAGAAATTGAGTGTCTGATGTGCTGTGGTCCTCCTGTCTACCAAATACAGCAAGGCTAGTCACAACCAATTCTTCTTATCATTTATAATTATGCTTTTATTTCCATTTTCACTCCATATAATCCATGTAGTTGAGCATGTAAGTACTCTATGCTGTTGAAGACACACACACACATGCACACACGTGCATGCATGCCTACATACACAAGAATGCAAACAGGTTAATCATCTCAACTAAAACTACGGTAAAGTAACTCAACCCTCAGCTGATCCATAATGTTGCCCTGTCCCGGTGCAACAAGTGTCACAGATCCCCTTAGTGTCCCAAGTTTTCTTTTCTCAAGCAGACTCATATTTGTATGTAATTCTCGACTGTCTAGTAAGTGGTACATGTCCTACTAATTCTATCAAACATAATACATTCCATCAATCCCGCAATGGCATGTGAAACAGACAAACTGCTTAAGCTCTTCATTAAGTAACTTGCTCCAGATCCTGTTTCAACATCATACAGTGAAACTTTAGATTTTATGTTCTCTGAATTTTCGTTTTCCTTGAGTTTATGCTATAAATTAATAGTCTCTACTGAAAGCCATAAGATCTGTGTTAAAATTTCCCCTGAATTTGTGTGTCCTCACTTTGCATTTTCCACGACTGTACATTCGAATTTTGAAGACTTGCCAGCAGAAACTCTCTCAATTTTATGTGCATTTCCATTCGTGAATCTTTCGACTTACGAGTGTTATGACTGGTCCAGTGAAATTAACCAATAAAATGTGGGATGCTTCTGTTACAAAAATGAATTCAGCCAATAAAACAAGTGTTGGAAGCAAGCAAGCCAAGCCATGACATGCTATTTTTGTTTGAATTCTTGTAGGGAAAGCAAGTGCGGAATTGTTTAGTGTTCAATGATCGTCGCAAGTCGAAAACTTTCCATTTACTGTGAAAATGTACTCAAATGGGAAGAAAATGAAGAAACAACGTAAATGTTTTCAATAGAAAGAAAGAAAGAAAGAAAGAAAGAAAAAAAACCGCAAATATTAGCCAAAGTTGATGCTCATGTGGGAACTTGGGTGGATCTAGCAGCAATGCTTGGTTTGTCAGTATTGACATTAAACATGATGGTAAGTAGTAAAGGGTCTGAAATAGGGAAAAGTTACTGGCATTGTGGGTCATCATTTTCTAAAGAAACCAAATCTCTGAAGACTTTGCCAATGGAAGAACCTGAAACCATCCTTCTGGCATGGTTCATGCAAGCCCGTACCGCCAATGCATCCATTGATGGAACCCAACTTAAGGAAAACGCGCTACATGCAGCTGTTCATCTCGGTATGGGTGGATTTTGGACTTCAGATGACTGGACTGATCATTTAACAAAATACATAACCCGGTATACAAGTCTATGTTGGGAGAAAGTGCCATTGTAAATTCCAATACAGCGATGGACTGGAAAAGAATAGTACTGCCTTGATGGATACTAGCTGAAGGGCATGTTTAATGTTGATGAAAATGGACTCTTCTATAATATCCAGCCCAGTATGTCAATGACATGCAAAAGGTGATTCTTGCCATGGTGGAACAAAATCAAAGCAGAGGGCCATTGTTCTTCTTGGTTGCAATGCTGATGGCACAGAGAAATTGCCTCCACTGGTGACAGGCAAGTACAGCAAACCCACTGCTTCAGAAATGTAAAAAAATTTCCCCACCAATACACAGCAAATTCCAGTTCACGGATGACCTCAGCCACTTTTGAGGAGCTTCTTGTGCAATTGGATCACCAGACAGGGCAAAAAACACAAAATTTTTGTTATTTATGGAACAATGTGTTGCACACCCAAAAGATAAATGCTAGAAAAATACTGAAGTTATATTTTTCCCCCCAAATTGCACAAGCCATTTGCAGCCACTGGATATGGGGATCATCCATACTTTCAAATGCCAGTACAGAAAGCAACTCATATGGAAGGCAGTAGCAGTGATAAATGGAGAATTACTCGGTGATGCATGATCATGTGACTTGTGAGGAGGAGGAGGAGGAGGAGAAGAAGAAGAAGAAGAAGAAGAAGAAGAAGTGGAGGAGGAACTTATTGAGAATTTAATTTTTTTAATGCTCTTCAAGGACTAGAGGTGGCGAGAAAATACATCCAGCAGTCCAATGTGCAGGATGACATACAGTGACGGGATGTAAGCTTGAAAACAAGTTCTATGCATTGAAGCATCAAGAAAAATGTAAACAAATAACAAAACTGGACTGGATAAAAAAATGAAATTTATTCTGTTTTGATTTTGCAAATGACTGCTGTTTCATGAACTTTATATTAAAGGGTTAATGAAAAAGTGAGTTTCACTGCTTTGAAAGTTTGCAAAAAATAAGCATTATTATACTGTGCCAACTTGATTTTAAAAATGAATAGGATCAAGGCAGTGAGAAATATGAATCTTCTGTTTTTCTATGTTTTCCCTGATTTTACACTTTCCTTGATTTTACCATTTTTCAGGAAGGTCTACATGATGATGTAAAATAGGGGTTTCACTGTGTTGTGTGTGTATTATCAGCAGAATATGCTTACATGTATTTCATGTCACCCTATGCAGAAATAAATTCATAAAATACAAATATATAATTAAGAAAGGCCAAATAACACACAGACATCTCAAAGCATACAGAAAGCAAAATTTCTTCTGTCAAAACACTTAAACCATGATGTTTTATACACTTTTGAAGAAGCATTTTTTATTTACTTCTGTTACAGCTAGCTACACAACACTTCACCTTAATGTATGTTAGGTGATAAAACACACAAACCTTAACTGAGTGGTAAAAGCTGGACAAACAATGTCATACTAAATTTGATATTTAAGAATATTATTTGTGTATGATCTTAAGATACATGTATCAAAAATGTTTCCTCTATGACCTATACTGTTAAATGAAGCCTCCCCCCTGACCAAAGTAATTACAAAGCCACGATCAGTCCGACTCATTCTTCCATGACCGCTCTTCTTGGAAGTGAAACTCTTTTTAAAAAACAAAGCCATACATCTTCTATTGTTCCCTCTTCTGTCTGAATTTAATGAGCTGTCAGTCAATTGGTTCCTCATTTCGAACACTTACAGCCAAGATTTCATTCAGTTTCTGGTTCACTATTATGGCCACAGGCTTTTACAAGTCTTCTTACATTGCTTAATAACTGGTATGCTTCTTGTATCAAGCAATGTGGCAATGTATCTTTAACACATCACCTTCTTGGAAAGTGCTGCATTACGTAACTTCATAAGAAAGATAAATTAATGTTTTTAGGCTGATGTCAACGATTTACGACAAAAACAAGATGAAGTTATCTCTCATAGTTGTTTTTGTCTCTTGGTTTTCAAAATGCTGTGTCACTATTTGGGATGCTGTTTAATGATCATCAATTCAGAGAAATGTCCTTACAAATGATGGCTGCAGATCTTTTTATCTTGATATAAACTGTGACGGTGAACAGCACGCTTCTCAAGTCATGCATGAGCTAGCTTCCCATGATGTGCATTTTGCAATGCAATGAACACCTGGACTGTTCATGAGAATTCTCAGAAATGAACAGATTCAAGTAGATTCTGTAAGAGGAACTTTACTTTCAACTTTCTAATGCCTTTTGTAGCTACATAGGAATTTTGAAACATTTCTAAGGTCAAATACATTCTTGCTGCAATAACATCATGGTCTATATGAAGTGAGAATGAGCACATTAGGACACTTTAAAAAATTATGAAAGTGACAGGAGGCTTCTTTATTCTGAGTAATGCTAGAAAGGGAAGGAAGAAGGCTTTAGGAATGAGAAATTTACAGTTCATTTTTGTAACCATTTCTCGAGAAACGTATCTTATTCACGTCATTACGGTAGTAACTATACCCTCTGATGAATCTCAAGAGGCATTCCAATTTACAGGACTACAAACCTTTTTGAATTACTGTGAAGTATCCATCTACAGCCACAAACGCAGGCAGACCACAATAAAACCCTTACAAGAAATTTCTAAGAAACCTCTTTGCCCAGCCAAGCTACAAATTACTAATTCCAAGAAGAATTCTCTTCTGTGCACTTAGAACTCCCCCTCCCCCTTATTCATTACTGGAGACTTGAAACTGAAAGAAGCAGGCCTCAACTGAAGCAAGTATGCTGTTAATCTACATCGACATCTGCCACAGTTGGTGTGGGGTTCTGAGCCTGATCACTTCTCTTCCCTTGTGAGTGTGCTGGACACCGGTGTGTTGGGTAAGTCTCTTCAATAATCTATTCTCCTTCATATACCATCCATGCATTTCTTAACACTAGAAAGAATGTAGCACTCGCTACTTAAATGTCGTGTGGGGAACTGCGTACTGCAGTAACTTGAATTCACTGTAGGAACCAATACGGACATTTCCGAAGTATATATGTAACACTCAGCATGTAAATGTCGTATGAGGAACTTCATACTGCACTCATGTGAATTCACGTGAAATTAATTTTAGAATTTATTATGGGCATTTCCAATAATATGTATCGATATACACAGTTTCCAAATTGTCACTATGCTCTATGGATTTATAACATTACTGACTAGAAGTGCAGGATTTCATTGCTGTCCTTAAACCCAGTGTGTGCAAGTGTGTGTGTGTTACACAGTCAGCATAACTGTTACAAATAACAAGGAAAAGAAAATGATCCTTTTATACGAAAGGTTAACCTAGAGCAGGCCTGTCAAACTCAAAACAGGGTACGGGCCAAATACAAAATCCAACTTGACATCTCGGGCTGCAACAAATAATGTCGCACAGCCTTACTGGTCTTCGTTTATAAATTTTTCAATGTAGTAAAAGTCAAAGACAAAATATTCCTTCTGTTCAATTTTGTAAGATTTCTTGGGTGTCTTTTCAAAGTAGTAAAAGTCAAAGACATAAAATATTCCTTGTGTTCAATTTTGTAACCTTTCTTGGGTGTATTAGGCACAAGATAGTTCATATCTTTGACAAGTTACTTAAATACCAAGCGAATAATGCAAGTTCTTCAAAATCACTTCCTTTAAAAAATTCTTCGACCAATAAAATTTAGTCACTTAAAAATGCTTGAACTGCATATTTTCCCAATTACTAAGTGATGTGAAATAATGAGTGAGATAGCAGGACAGATAATATACTCATTTTAAAGCACTTAGTGTGAAAATTTCAAAATGTGAGAGGGCCAAATTATAAAGCTCTGCATGCTGGATGTTTGAAAGGTCTGGCCTACAGTGCACATGAAACATGCAAAAGAAGACAATATGGCAAATTCTTACCTTCTTCCGAAGTAGAAAATAACGAGGGACAAGATGAAAAGCAAGATGCCTACACCCATCCAGATACCAATAAACACTGCATCGGGTATACCTGCAACACAAACCATGATGTCAGTTATGGAAAATCTAAATTCATTTTCTCAGTATCACTCATGCACTGCACTTTACAGAACATCTTCATGTAACTGACTACCATGTGTTCAGAACACTCGAAGAATATAACGATATTGTACACAATACTGAAACCTCAGTCTTAAATGAACAAATCATGATGATACTGGGAAAATCATGTATCATAATCAAATCTAGCTACCTAGCTCACCTGAGTGACTGGCAACTGGCTAATCAAATGACTTTCTACAGGGGCTGGGGTCCTTCCCAAGAAGATGCAGTTGATCAAGTAGTCAAAATTCTTCAGCTTTTAAGCAACATGATGGTTGATTACAGTGTTCATAAGTACTCACTGGAGGCCCCATCCTGAGCCAGATGAATTCAGTTTACTCCCCCCTCTTCCTATTTAAGATATATTAGGATGTCAGCTTCCCATCCATACAAAAAGCCCTGTCCACCTTGTCCTCTTTCTACTCCTCAATCTAGTAATATTTTATGAGTACAAACTAGGGAGCATGTGAGTTCTTACGTTGATATCATAGATGAAGTTTCACACCTGTACAAAACATTTAATATTGTAGTTTCATATACTTTAGTCTCAGTGTCCTGGACAGCAGACTGGATGACAAAACATTCTGGAGTAGCTGCAGAAATTCCCTTTTGAATCTCATCTTAATCTGTTGACAAATGCAATACTTAATTGTCGCTGCCCTTCCCAAATATTTCTCGAGGATTATTACCTATGTTTATGATTACTGTAAACAGACATGGTTTCCTCTGCTGTACTCATGCACTTCAAATTAGTAGAAAACAAAGTTTCTGTTTTTTAACCCTTTATGGTATTAGGTTTTTGTCCCACACATTAACACCACACGCACAAATCAAATTTGGCATGTCCCAATTAGTCCAAACCCTTTCTGAATTTCTTGGACCTTAGAATTTCTAACGCAAAATGAAAATTTTCTGTATTTCAAACCACTATGAATTGATAATACACGAGGTAAATATCTCTGGATATGAACATCAACAAAGATCTCATTTAAGCATATTTTAACTTGTCTAATTCTATGCATGTTCCAAATACAATGAGACCATCACAAATTTCCCTTCTAACCAAATCACAGGCTTTATTGAAGACTGTAAATAGCCAATTTACTGTCCCACTGTATTCCCATATTTTATCTAGAACCTGATGAATGCAATTTATATGATAGTTCATATGTCTAAATGCACATTGATAATGCCCAGTAATTTTGTTTGCATATGGGGTTAACCATGAATGAAGAATATTCTGAGATTTTGCTGATAAGAATTACTACCTTTACACCTTTGTCAGTTCCAGAGTAAACAAGTTTGTGGAACTCAGCAACAAGTTTTCGCTTACTACCTGGCTGAATTCTGGTGGAATGTGATCAATAGCTCACATTTTCAGCAGCAATGTGAACGTCGGAAGAACCCAGCTTACATATGAATTGTTCTGAGACATGTATTTCAGAATTCATAACATCACAGACCCATGCGTGTATGACAGCTCACATAATTGTGTCTTTGGCTGGTGCAAGAAAATGTGGGAATACACAAGCAGCTGGTAATTCTCATAATTTACCTATCAGTACTATGTTCACACCCCGTCTTAACCTTATTTACACACCCATATTGGTCTCTAATATTTTTATTCTTACTGTATACTTCAAGCCAAGATTCCCCTTCCTACCCCAAAAGGTGCAGTAGTTATACCTTCAATGGCTGTGATTATTTGCATTCATCTGACCCAGATTCTGCAACCGTTAAAATGTTGTCTGCTTTCTTTGGACACATTCTATACTTCGTCAACTAACGTTTTTTTGTGCTACTCTGGTTGAAAATGTGATACATTATCCAACACTTAACTCCCACTGATGTCCACATTGACACTAAGTTTTCCAAAGCTGGTAAACTGTTTGAAATTTTAACCAGATATTATTCTTTAAATTTTCACACAGTTTAGTGCTTTGAAATTATATATCCTCACATCAAACTTCAGCAATGCTTCTTTTAATCATAATCACAAGTGAAGGAAAATCAAAAAGGTCTGTATTTAATTTTTTTTGGTAGAATTCATCCTGTTGTAGCACATACTAAAATTCGCGCGTGCTGCCATCAACCACAACAAAATTTCAATTGTCTTGTCAATAGACGCTACATGTTTCAGTAATACTGACCATCCTCGGGCATTTTATTTTGAGTTTTAAAATCATGTATATAAGGCCTGAGGATAGCCAGTGTGAATGAAACATGTAGCATGCATTGACAAGACTAACAAAATTTGTTGTGGCTGAAGGCAGCACACATATCAGTTTTAATGTGTATTTAACGTCAGTTTGCATGAAAATGTGTCAACCACTGGGAGTTCAGGATGTGGCAACACAGTTCTAAATTATTCTAACAGTAAGGACACCACTGTAAGATAAATACTACCACCATTACATGTGTACAGATATTCCAGGTTCATTGCAAGATTTCCTATTTGTTATTGTCTGTGTGTACTTTCCTAATAAAATATACTGCACGGTTTACTGGCACCACCACCATGACCACCAACACCACCACCACCTCAATATTCCAAAACTGTATATGGCTGTTCAAGCTGTGATTACATTGCATTATATTATTATTTAAATAATGAGAAGATTAATATACAAGAGGCACTAGCAGATATACAGATCTCCAGATTACTAATGTGTCAAAATATTTACTGAATAAATACACAAAGAAGTTTGTTTTTATTTTCAACTGGATGTTGATCCTTTTGACAGTGTGGGCACCATGTGGCTTTAGGTTGTGTTGCTGATGCTTCAAAGGAACAAGTTACTTCCATGTTTACAGTGCAAATGCAGTTGGACTAAAAAGCAGGTAGTCACTAGAGACATACCAGGGAAGGAACTACAGATTGGTGCACCAAAATTGTTAAAGATAGTCTGTTTTAGGGCCAGATCATGTTTTACCTGCTCAGGCACAAGTGGTAGGGGATGGCAGGAATGGTACTGGTAATGGCAGAAAGGTGGTAACAATTAGTCACAAGATGAAGTTTGACTAAAGGGGGGTGAGGGGAAAATTCAAATTAGGAGGTTGGTGCACCTGCTACTGGCCTTAGTCCAGCTGCATCATGCCCTAGTTGTCCCTCCAAATACACATCCTATCATTATTTGCAAATTCATTATTATTGTGCCAGAACAGAGTGGACCTACTACGACCTTCCCCTGCCACGCTTGCAGTGTACTTTAGACTCTGTGTCATGAATATATTTCATAATAAAATTTCATACATTTATCTTACAGAAGACAAGAAGTTTTGTTTTCCACACAACTTTCAAAAGTGTTCCCTCAATTACACTGCCCTTCTAGGCAATAAAAATATACTGGTTACTTGGTCATCTATCACACACACATCCATATTAATATCTTTATTAACATGTGAATTTAAGTATTAATATAATGAAAGATTTAAACTAAAACATTTAACATATATTAGTACACAGCAAAATCTTAATCTAAAATATTTCAATAAAATTTCACAAACTGGAATTCTAATCAGGTTTTTAACTATGTTGTGATGAAGTAAAAGACAGAACACCTAAATTCTCTAGTTCACTGTTTCACATGATTTCACTCATTAACACACAGAAAATCCAAGTGTTCTGGGATGATATGGTGTGTCATTTACGAGTCTTCAAAACACTGGGAACTACTCACCCAACAACAAAGCATAACATCCCAGAAAATTTATACTAAGTAATAGACAAACAAATGCACATCAATAATATATGTTGTATCATACATTACTGTTCACCGACATGTTTTGGTCACTTCAGCTACCACCATCAGGGTGTCAGTGAATAGTAATATATGATAAAACATATTTTATTCATGTGCATCTGTTGGTTTATTAATAGCACAAACATTCTTTAATGCACGGATATGGAACATAAAAAATCCCAGAAGACTTTTATTTTCAGCAATATTGGTGTCAGGACCTCAAAGTTCACAAGAATGTATATTCTACTGGTACAAGACTTTAACTTCCACCTACAGAACAGGAACACAACTACTCTCATGACTACCCATATAACACTTCCAGCAGTAAGCATCAACATAAATCACCACCACCACCTCTCCCACTACCACCACCACCACCACCACCACCTCTGTCAATATAATTTTTTCTGCTGTTCAGCCAAGATGGTTTAATGTCAGTATTACAGACAATCATTTTCTCTACCCTTTTACACGTCTCCACAGGATCTTCTGCCACATTCAAGATTTAAAACTTTTAGCAAATCTTGCCAAGAGTTCATTCTTTCAACACGTTCATTTACAATTTATTTGGTGGCTTAAAAAACAGTGGGAAGAATTTTGTAATTCTTTTACCTTCTGAGGTGTTGTACCCTAATTTTTATCTTATGAAAGACAAAGTAGTTGATCTCTCTCTCTCTCTCTCTCACTCACTACCCTGCCTTATGGACCTCTGTACTGGCAAATGAGACAATAAACCTTGACTCACACTACTGGATGGCCCATACCAAAGAAGTATTACACTTTATTTCTCTCACAGATAAAACGAATGTAAAACCATGAAGGCCGTAATATCAAAAAATTATATTGGTAAATACAGAAGTCACATATAAAAAGCAACTGTACACAAGTGTGTAAGAAGGATTACAGTAATAGTCTATGGCTTGGGAAGAAAGGATTATAAAAGAGAAAACAAGTTAAATCAGCTTCACATGTCACATAGTGGCAGTAACTCAAAAAGTTTTGAAATGCTATAGGGACCATCTGCTAGAACATCACATAGCAGGCCTTGTAGCTGAAATATTTTGTTTTTCATTATCGAACTGGCATTACACCAAAATGCGGGAAATATCAAGATATGTATCAGTGCTAACAATTGGGCACTGGCTCTCCATGAAACAAACGGCCAAGTATGAAGCCAATGTGACTGATCTGACACCATGCAATGATGGCATCCTGCCATCAGCCACACCTATGTACCATATCATGTAGTTTGGTAGACTGGTACCAGCATTTGAGAGGAAGTACTTTCTCTCTCAGCAGGGTAGAAGAGTACCAGCTTATATGGTATCATATCCCAGAATACAGTAATCATGAAAATTGTTATCAGTACCTCCAGTCATTATGGCAACAGATTGTTTCTCTGTAGGTATGTTTTATAGATAAAATTAATTTCCTTGGAAGATCTGAGGTTCACACACCAGTGTTAAAGAAAATTAAGGTCTTCTGGGATAGGATAATGTTTTGATTGGTATGTATTACCAATGTTTTGGGAGGAATTTGTTGCCTCCATCTTCAAGGTCCAAGCAGTCCAGGAAGAGTAGCCATACCAGACAAATTATATATAGGTAAACATGACTGGGGTAATGAGCCAAACTGAGTGGGAGAGTTGTGGTGGAACAGGAAGGTGTATAATGGATGGTTACAAAAGCAAATAATGGAGTTTTAATACCTGCAGGTAGGACAAGCTCAAAGGTAATGAGGATAGCATAGGATGCAATTACACATGGAGCCATGGGAAGGTATGGCAGGTAAGAAGGGAAGATGACAATGGCTACATATGATGTGACCCTGAAAAGGGCCATAATGCTAGTGTACCTTCATTGGGTGGCTTCCTAGGTTCATTCAGGGGCAAACTGCTAACTCAGCCCTGGCCCACACTACAATCCCCTTCCCACAAGCATGCAAAATCTCTCCCCTGGTTAACACAGCCAGAGCTCTGTGTGACCAGTACAGTCTTCAAGAAGATTAGCTGGAGTTTCTAAAGGCCACCTTCAGAGACAATGGATACAACCAGAGACAGATTCATCAGACTTTCCATACAAAGTGGACAGTCACCTAGCCCTGACAGGTTCCACCTGCTGCTGTCTTCCTGCCTCATATCTTGACCATTTGCAAACACATACTGTCCTGCTGTCAGGAAGACCTCCAGATTTGTTTGACATGTACAGGAAAATCTGGGGCTGAACACTCCAGGCATTTAAAGCAGTACCTTGGACTGTGGTCTGGTCTACATGGGTCAGACTGGTATATAGAGGTTAGAGTAAAGGAACATAACTGCCATGTGCCTAGGACAACAGGACAAGCTGGCTATGGATGAACCCAGCTTCAACCAGAAGCATCACATCCAACTCAAAAAACACCAAAATCATCCACAATATTCCTGTTAAACAGATTGTATCTGCATGGAGGCACATGAGATTGAACTCCATTCCATCACAAACAGGCAGAATGGCTGTACCTTCAGGACATCGAAACCTCTCTATTCACTCCCTGATGAAATAGAGTAAGCGTCCCCATGAGGATACACCTTATCAATACAGTACTTTTACGTGCCACATGCATCCGTGAGTTCTCCCTTCCTGCCACTTCACACACCTTCATGTGGCTCCATTCACTAACTGCATCTGAAACAATTTTTTACCAGCCACCAAGACACCTGCCTGGTCAACCACGGCACCGCTGCTCCCAATGCCTCGCTACCCATCAGCATTACCTATATAATATACCCATTCTGCTCAAGCAGTTTTTCTTTTTGAGCCACTTAGATCCTGACGACAGAGGCATCAAGCGCATCCAAAAACATCAGTAACAATTCAAATGACATTGTGTCTTATACCAGAAGACTTGCCTCTTCAAAAATGTCCTCATTACAATACCTACTTGTCTGTCTCTTCAGTTATCATGCATATCTCAATGTCGTGAGTTGTTCCAGTTTTGCAGATAAACGTGTCAGATACTGGCAACAGGCTATAGCTGATTGGATGTCTGTATTCCACACAAACATACTTCTTGTACCAACAGACATCAAACAAGTAGGGCCCAATAGCCTTTATAGATAGGTCAGTGAAAAAATTCCTTTCACTCCTGATGTGAAATAAAGAATGTCTCTATTGTCTGTAATTACTTAACTGAGTGCACACAGCATCTATAGGAAATAACGAAGTAAATAAGCCAGCCGGAATCACGTAAGTCCAGCACAGACCATTTTTATTTTTTGGTATTACATCTGGCAATATCTTCATGCCCTTCATTGCAGGAACAAATGTTACACCTGTCACTGATCAACAACCCTCTGCCAATGCTTGCTACATCTTGTAAATCTTTAACAAGTATATCTAAAATGCCATCCAATTCTGTCATCCCAACTTCTGCTGCTTTCAAGCGAAAAGTTTTAACTAAAACTGTCTCCCTCCCTAAACAATCACTATAAAATTGACATTTTCAGACATATGGCAAAATTTTGAATTTTACAGCACATCAGTTTAATATGATCATGATAAGAGTAAACTATCTAATAATATGAAATGACTCTGTGAACCTCCATTTAGGGTTAGTCTGGGATGCAGTGGATTAGACACCTAAGCTGGAGTAACTGGAAGTGGAAGAAATTTAAAAATGAGACAAAGTAAATGTTAAATAAAGGGAAACCTTACATAAAGAACATTAATGGGAGTTTTACTGTAATGTTTTCCCACTCTGTAAATTAATAAATGCTGTGGACATGACAGACATCTCATCAATACCTAACTAAAAAAGACAAAAGTACCTGACTTCCAAACTCTGAAACTGACACCACTTCACAGTAGCTTGAACTGTCTACAAACCATACAAAAATTGCAGAAGTGAGTGAAGTCACAGAGAATACAGCAATACTCTGTTATTGTGACCAGACACAACACTTTACATTACAGTGCTATTTTATGTTATACAGAATTTTATTACTTCAGACAGGAAAGATATTTATCTACAAGATCTAAAACAGGCACCTGAAATTAATATTCAGAGTTGAAAGTTCAACAAGTGCATGCAATACATAACGAGTACAATGGGGAGATTACACTAAAGGGAAACAGCAAGATGTCCCAACAATGTTAATTTTTGTATGCACAGCCCAAAATCTTAGGGAATGAAAACAACATGGGAGGCAATCTCTGATATTATGGTCTTTTTGTCACAATTAGATTTGAACAGTCCTCCAAGTTTTGCAGTTCACATTCAGGATGGAATTCTATATATGACACACAGCAACAGACAAACATGCTTATGATAGGTTTTACAGTTTTTTGAAAGTCTAACCACACATTTATCCACATACTTATAACAGCAAAATAAAAACACTATACATAAGTTTTCAATATGCCTTTGTAAAATTTTCTAACCTACAAAAGGTAATTTATTCTCTTCTACCACAGTTTCTGTTAGCTGCATCACACTGAACCAAAGGTTATGTGTACACACCATCAGTCAAAATATTAGAAAAACATGAAACCTTCACACTACATAATATGAAAGGAATCAGCTGAGTATGTCTGGAATATTTCATAAATACATTCTTGCAGTACTATAAAATCTCAACCTAATATTTTCCAAGGGACTAAAGTGTTCAACAGTGGATTGGATTAATGTACAATACACTTCACTGTCAACAACAGGCAGGAAACGTCAGGAATGCATGCTGTCTACACTCCCACTGTCCCCTTTCAATTAGATGCAAAAGTATGGGATTCAGAAACTTCATTATTTCTCCATTTACACTTATGGCATAAAAATATATCTGACTGGGACTATTTCTGTAGTTATGCGAATGAATGATGATTATCTTCCATGTTCAAAGTATATCACCCACAATTACAGTCTCATACTCTTCTCTGTGAAGTTGTTATAAACCATTTTAAAAGAACACCACTTACATCCTTACATTCTTTCTTTCAATTACATTACGTGGCACCCCTCTTATGGTTCCATGCAAAAGTAGGGAAATGACATTCACATTGAACACACACTGATTACGGTCAGTAATAAAGTTGTAAAGGTGGCTGGAATATTTATAAATCTGCCATCTCACCGAATGATTTATGAATAGAAAATACATTCATAACTCACAGATCATGTAACTGTAGAGCATGAAAAGGAGGAACAAAAGATCATATAGGTTCAGGCAGATACTGTCCTTAATATAGTGAAATGTTAGATAGGAAATATCATAAAAATATTATCATTGTATTTTGGCAAGCAAGAAACGCTGACATCACTATATGGGGCAGTATTAGATGATTAACATTATGTTATGTTTTACTATAATACACTTTTGTTACGATGTATTACTAACTTACACTAATAATTACTGCTACAGTGAAACCCACTTAAGATAATGATGCTTGAGAAGCTTGTCCACCTTAGATGTTACAAATTTAGTACTAAAATGTGCCCCTTTAACTAACATATGTGATGCCTTTTAGAATGTTTCGACCTTAAAAGGATTTCCTGCATGAAGAGTTCACAATGCAACAACTTTTGACCTTTTAGTATGTGTTTGCATAAAAATCTGAAATAATATACCTACATTGCCATTCACTCAATTTGTTCCTGAAAAACAATGGCAAAACAGTGCCTTCTATTCATTTTCACCATGGACCAGAGACAGAAGTAACTCAATGTCAATCTGTGAAAACTGTCACAGCAAACGACATCACATCCAAACTGCATTGCCATTTACTTCCATACATGTATTTCATGGATCATATGTAATCAATGTGAAAAACTGTGAGTTTAATGGAGAGCACTGTGACTTTCCAGCCTGCAGAATTTATACGAGGTCTGTTAGAAAAGTATCCGACCGTATTTTTTTTATGCGAACACCTGATGGATTATAATCTAGTGCGCTTGCATGAGCCGACCTTGAACCTTAGTGCACATGCGTGAATTTTTTCCCGCCTGTCGTTAGCGTCAGTTGCTGGCAAGCAGCATTTGAGTGAGGTAGTGTGTAGTGCTCGCGTTGATTTTTCATTGCAAGGAAAATGACGGAACGATTGGAGCAGCGCTACTGCATCAAATTTTGCCAGAA
>Ga0136643_10000975_pt1 | contig 33697 bp, 18 predicted proteins | sample TergutLab28metaG_FD_96883 | JGI IMG/M metagenome (GOLD analysis project Ga0136643, IMG submission 96883) | Labiotermes labralis P1 segment gut microbial communities from Petit-Saut dam, French Guiana - Lab288 P1 (version 3) (version 3) | ecosystem: Host-associated > Arthropoda: Insects >...
CCAAGCATTGTTACGGGTGTGGCTTTTGTAGGGCTTGCAATAGCAGCCCCAAAAGTAGTTATGACCTTGGTGATTGCTGCTGTTGCTGCTGTGGCGATATATGCTGTCGTAAGATTTGCTGACTGGGCTATAGGCCACATCGCAAGTTTTGTCGGAGAAGCCCTTGATGTAATTGCCGGGGCAGTTGAAAGCTTTGGCAATTGGGCGGTTGACTTTGTAAACGGTATCCGCGACAGCTTCCGCGAGTGGAGGGAAAACCGCAGAGAAAGCCGCGGCCAAAATTCCGGTGGCAGCACAGGAGACTTTATACTTAATTTTGACCAAATTGACAGTGCAAGCAGAAATTTTAGAAGTATCAGCGGCAGTCTTGGCGACTCATCAAGCAGTTTGCGTGCAGTGGCAAGCCTGCTTGCCGGTCAATCTGGTTTTGGCATTCCCGGTATTCAAAGAACTATCAATGATTTAGCCCGGGACTTAGAAAGGCTTGAGGATGATGTAAACAGCATTGCCCAATTTACTACAACTTTAAGCGAAATGACACAACGATATGAAAATATGGCACATGCAGCACTGACAATGTAAATGCGGCAGCAAAGACATGCCCATTTCTAACCCTTTACAAACCCCCGCCAAAGTATCACAATAACTTTAAACAGCCCCAAAAGGCCAAACACGGGGTATACATATGCCACAATGTTAGAAAACCCAATATGCGAAACCACAACCCCAATAAGGCACAGCACTGCCGCAATTTTTACCTTGCCTATAAAGCCTTGCGCTTCCAGCCACTGGGCAACGGCAAACGCGTTGCAGGCCGCGGTTGTCATAATTGCGGTAATGAGAACCGTCAGGTAAAACAGGCGAAACCCGCCGCCATGCTGCGTTACTATGTACAAAAACGGTATTTCTAGGCTAATTACATTGGCGTGGTATAGGAAGAGTGGCAATGCCATGCATAGCCCCAAGAGAGTGATAACTCCGCCGCCCAAAAGGCCGCCTGTTGCGGCGTGGCGTTTTTCCGTCGCTATTTTTGAAGTAGCGGCCAAAATTGGTATGCCAGTAACTAAATTGTATGCCGCGTAAACAAAGGCCGCCAAAAGCCATGCTAACCCAAAGTTTCTTCCATATACCATGAAAAATACCGGATGCGAATACGCAAAAAATGTGAATAGCCCAATAATAATGCCACCAAAAAGCATGAATGGTGCCAAAAACAAGTTAACTTTTATGATACCGTTTAGCCCAAAACACAGTACAAAAAATACCATTGCGCCAACCGCAACGGAGCCTGCGGTAAACGGTAATGAAAATGCTTCGCGCCCGGTGGCACCCGCACCGGCCAACATGGCAACAAACAGGCAAAATAGGAATGCTACTACCGCGCCCTCCATAATCCCGCCCAGCTTTTTACCAAAGAGATAGCCCATAAGCCCGTGATAGTTTGTAATGCCTTCCCGCCGGCAAATGCGGAGAGTTGCCCAGCCTGTAAGCGCGAAAACAATGCCCGCGATAATGATTCCCAGCAGGCCAAGCCGCCCAAAGCCTACAAAGTACCGCAGCAATTCCTGCCCGGAAGCAAAGCCTGCGCCCAAAAATACCGAGCCATAGATTGCGGCTATTTTTAGTCCGTTCCAGTTTTTATTTTTCATAGAAAAACACCTCCATACAAAGTGTATGAAGGTGTTGGGCTTGTAAGAACTTTACAGCACTTCTATTTTGCCAACTTTGACTTCGCAGTCAGTTGCAGCTGGTTCGAATTTAACATCGGTAACGGTAAACCCGCGTATATATGTGGGCAATTTGTAAATGGCCTCGTACCAGGTTTCGCCGTTTTTGTAAACAGGTAAAGCAGTGTAGCTAACGGCTTTTAGCGTATTAACCGACGATTTTACAGAGCCATCTGCGGTTTCGTGCGCGCCGGACGGGTTATCGAAGCGGTCTTTTATATTGGCAATGCTTTGCCCGTAGTAAACCGGTAATTTGTCCTGCCGCAAGCCGTCTGTGGTGTCAACTGTAACAACGTAGTGGCCAAGCAGGGCGTCGCCTTTTTCCAAAAATACGCCGTCTGCCGCCATTTTAAATGGCATGTCCCGGGTGGTGGTGTGCAGTACGCGAATATAGTTTTGCGCATGCTGGCCATACAGGGCATCTTGGTTTTTCCAGTGATACAGGTCGCGAGCGATAGATTCCATAGATTCGATATTTTTGTCGGAATCGTAGTCCGGGTCCCAGAAAATAGAGCCGTTGTATGCTGTTTCAAAAATTACGGAGTTGTGGCACATAATTTCTTCCGAAAGGGTGCTCCAGTTACTGCAAAGGCCGCCTAGCACACCTTGCGCCATGCGTTTTTTGAAATTTGTATGAACAGTACCTGCGTAGTTGCCGTAAGTTGTTGGCATGTTGCGGCTTAGATATTCCATGTCATAAGCTTCGTCCATGCCCCAGTACCAGTGCAGCATTTTAATGTCGCGCGGCACTTTTTCTATGGCTTTGTAGGTTGGGCCCATACCTTCGCACATTATGTTATCGTTGGCATAGGCTGGGCGTGCGGGCTTGTCTGCGCCGCCTGCCTCATGGCCGCCAGCGCGTGCGTCCAGCAATTTTTCGGACCACATCATCATTTTTATTCCGCGGGAATGCAGATAGTCGTATAGTTTGTTAATGTCATACGCAAAAATATCAACCGGGTCGCGCCCTTTGCAGCGCGGGCATTTGCCATAGGTGTACCATTCGTCGTGGCCTACATGGACAATTGTTGGTTCAAATAGGTCGATAATCTCGTCCAAAATATTAAACAAAATACGATATGTCTTAGGATGGAACGGGCAATACGTATCAGGATACGGGTCGTTGGCGCGCTCGCTAATTTCTGGGAAGGCGCGTACAAGATAGTCGCAATGCCCAAGGCTAAGTACCTCGGGAATAACATTTATATAACGCTCTTTGCAGTACTGCACCAGTTCCCGCACCATGTCTTGAGAAATAAAACCGCCGTCGCCGTTTTCCACATGCATGGAATTTTTGCGCCAGGTATATGTTCCTTCTTGAACAATGGTGGTCTTGCCAGAAAATTCGCGCATTTCATCGGCAAATTTAATCCACTCGGTATTAATTTCTGGATACTGTTTGTATTCCATACTGCCGCCGATTTCAAGCAAAAGGGTGTTGTGGCGGTAGCGGCACATCATGTCAATAAATTTTTTGAAAAACGGGATGTGATCCACAGACGGAATGTAACATTTTACGCCGCGCTCGCTGGCAATAGGATACTCATATGCTACAAGTGACGGCAGCAAATTGTTTGTGCCCTCCATAAAAACAGATATGGCCTGCGCACCATAGAACAGCCCGCGCTCGCTGGCAGAACGGATAATAATTTCGTCATTGGTAGAATCAATGAAGTAGCCTTCGTCGTTTTCTACATAAACGTCGCCCAAAACTTCATTAATGCGTTTTAATGTTTCGCCATCCATACCCCGTTTAAATGTGATGGCCGTATACCGCGGGTGTTTGCCGTCCTCTTCGATAGCGCAAAATTGCGCAATGCCCTCTTCTACGACGCTTTTAATGATTGGCACATTAGTATTAACGGCGCAGTTTAGGTCAAGCCTTTTTTGCGGGCCCAATACTTTCATGTACTTGGGTTGAAGTTTTTCCCATTGCATAATAGAGCCTCCTTATATGGTTTGTCATGTAACGGCAACATAATACCACAAATGTGATAGAATTAAAAACAAAAATCGAGGTTGCCAATTTGTAAGCAAATGATATAATGCAGGTAGTTAGGCAATACAAAAAAATCAAAGGAGCGAGAATCGCATGAGAGCAAGGAATTTAACAAGGCTCGTCAGCGCAGCCTTGGCATTCTTGTTTGTGTTTGGGCTTGCAGTGCCAGCAGTGGCAAGCCCGCAAACAGTCAATGAGAACATAGCGTGGAGTGTGAACAACCGGTTGTTCTACGTAGAGCTGGAAGTGAACACCACAAATGTATTGGACACTTCTACTCAAGATGGTGTCACAACGCGAACAGTTGTCCCCGGTGCTGTTGTTACGATTTCTATCGGAGATTTCGGCGGCACTGGTCTTATACAAATGTTGAATGTTGCTTTACAAGGCCCTGACCTCATTCGGCAAATGAATTTTAATACTCAATCATGGAGCGTGTTTGATGCTTCTCTTTCAAACGATTGGCAGCCGAGCAATGGCACAAACTCTTTTACGCTGACCGCACCGGGCACATACACCCTGCGCGGCTTTATTGGAGACGAGACGCATAATGTGAGCGCAGAAAGTGTCATCAACAGGTTTTTGAATACTGTTATTATTGTGCAGGCACCTGGTCAGCCTGCAACGACGCAGCCCACAACAACGCAACCCGCCGTCACGCAACCCGAAACACCACAAGTGCCGGCTAACCGCCACGGTATCACCGCATTAGAAAATTCGCCAACGCCCACGATGATAGATAGAATAACCATTGATGTAATTCCGGGCAACAACCAACCAGCTACACTTACGCTAACAAACGTAGCCAGCGTGGTGCAGTGGACAAGCTTTTTTGAAGAAAGGCAGAACTTGGGACGCCCATATTATATTTTCTTTTACCCCGGTGCTACGATTGTTCCCAGCGCAAATTTTGATATATTCTTCATGGATGGAGACAAGAATGAAAGCCTAGGCGCATTTAGTCTGTATGCGAACACCGTATTCTACTTTGATGAGGTGGCAGAGTTGGTAAATGGATTTGAAACCGACAACTGGGGCATCGGCGGCAGTTTGTGGTTTTTGCCTGTAAGTATGTTTGATTTTGTGATGCAAGACTGGCACGTGTTTGGCCTTATTGATGATTTGGCCACAGATAGCGTCGTGGAGGGAACAGAGAATTTTTGCCTTTTAAGCGCGAGTGCCTGGGCGCACGATAACATCAACGAAGCTTTTGAGCTTGGACTTATCCCACAAGAGCTGTTTGGCAGCTTTTCATCAAATATTAACCGCAGACAATTTGCGGCACTTGCTGTTTACCTTTATGAGAAAGTAAGAGGTGAGGAGATAGCGGGCCGCATGGAGTTTACGGACACCAATGACATAAACGTGCAAAAGATGGGCTATCTTGGAGTTATATCAGGTGTTGGCGACGGCCGATTCGACCCGTGGGCCAACCTAACACGCGAACAGGCGGCAACTATGCTCGCGCGATTGGCATATGCAATAGGGCAGCCATTGCCGCCGGCGGACCCAACTTTTGCTGACAACACACAAATATCCTCATGGGCGATAGAAGCCGTGGGCCAAATGCAAGCCACAGGTATAATGGGCGGCGTTGGTGACAATCTTTTTGCGCCGGGCGGTGACTACACAAGAGAACAGAGCATAGTCACCATTTTGCGGATGTTTGATATGTTGGATTAAACAAAATTTAATTAGCGTGGCGGACGATGGCACCGGCATTGCCGCCGAAAGCATTAAAATTGCTTACAATTTACGAATGGGGTCACAGCCCATCCTGACACCATAAATGGCCATGCCTCATATGATGATAGTAAAACGCTAAATCATAGGAGGCATGATTTTTTATGCGCAGATTCCACAGACCAGTAAGACCCATGCCCGGACCAGTTCGTCCAACCCCTCCAGCACCGCCTTGCTCGGGAATGTTTTGCCCAACACCGCCGCGCCCACCCGTACCACCACCGCGCCCACCGCATCCGCCACATCCACCACGCCCGCCACATCCCCCCGTACCGCCGCCACGCCCGCCTGTTCCACCACCACGCCCGCCGCATCCTCCTGCTCCGCCAATGGACCATGGCAGGCAGCCATATGTAGTGGACATTGGCCGTGCAACGCTGGCAAACAACAATTTCCGTACTACTCTATGGACGGGCAGGCATCTTCAGCTTACCCTAATGACCATACCGCCAGGCGGGGAAATTGGCTTGGAAATACACCCTGATACAGACCAATTCTTGCGTCTGGAGCAAGGCCAGGGCATAGTACAAATGGGGAGAGACCGCAGGAACCTTAACTTCCGGCAAATGGTAATGCAAGATTTTGCAGTATTTGTGCCTGCTGGCATGTGGCATAATATTATCAATGTGGGCCACACGCCAATTAAGCTATATTCTATTTATGCGCCTCCGCACCATCCACCCGGCACGGTTCATGCAACCAAAGCCATTGCAGATATGATGGAGGATTAATAAATAGGAAAAGCGGCTACCCCGTCAAAGAAATTTACCCCGCACTCCAAATCGCTAATCGTCTTCGGCGATGATAGATAGTCGTTTGGGGTTAAAATTCTTTTGCCGGGGTAGCCGCTTTTTCAAAACAAATATGAAATTGGAATTGATTGTGCTATACTACAGCAGACGCTGCATGAACGCTGAGAAACGCTGCATGAACGCTGAGAAACGCTGCTTGGAGGTGATAGTCATGAAAAGCAAGAAACAAGCTCCGTTTTTATTTTATATTTTTTGTAGTTTTTTAGTTATTATTATTGTTTTTTCATTGTTTTTTGTTAATGTGTTTCGCCTCTCTACAGAAAGCCTTAACTATGAAATTATACGGCATAACAGTGTTGAGCTAAGTCATGTTGCTACCAGGTTTGGCGACACGATTTCGAGTGCTTCCAATGAAATTATAGGTACATATCTTGGCATGGAACGGCTTGGCTTGCGCTTTGGCACTGTACTAGAAGCATATGAGATTCGCCGTGCCACGCAATTTCTTTCGGAAGTAGTTTTCTTGAACAACAATTACATCATTGATATTTTTTTGTATAACGCAAATTCGGATATTGTTATTACCTCGAACGGGAGTTTTGTTAAGCAGCAATTTTTGCGATATTCGTATTACAATCCTTATTATTGTGCAGAATTTTGGGATAGCTTGTCTATGTCCGGGGCATTTTTTAGTATGCTTCCTGCCAAAAATTTTGTACGCAACGAATTTTCGCAAACGCGAGATCTGCACTTGCTTCCGATGGCGTTTAAGGCAAGGGCTGCCGATGAATATGTAATTGTTGCACTTGTGGATATCAACGGGCTATTGGCCACCCTTGGTGTGGGCGAAGATGTTATACTTTTCCTATACGATGGCTGCACTGTTTTGTACAAAAATTCTGACACCCTTCCAGAAGACATGGTATTGCCAGAAAACGCGCGTCATGTACAAGCCGGCGATACTTTCTACTTTAGGGAGTTTGTTGACGCACGAAATTTTAGCCAAAATCAATTTCACGATCTACACTTTATCCTTCGGACATCGTATAGCGATATTGCGGCAAGTCTCCAGCGGCAGCGGAATGTGTATTGGATATTGATGTCTGCGGCTGTGATTATAAGTCTGTTGATATCCATTTTTTTGGCGTCTACTATTCAGCGGCCCATCAAAAAAACACTGCTGTCATTGACACAAAACAATATGTCAAGCCAAGGCAGTATGGTAAAAGAATTTGACATGATAGGGCGGTTAACAAAGCAGTTGATTGCCGATAATCAAAACTATGATGTGTTGCTTAACAAGAAAAACACATTGCTTCGGAATTATTTTTATCAAATGCGATTAAAAAATTTGCATATATCCGACGATACCGGCGAAGATTTAAAGGAATTTTTCCAAGACCGCGGTAAATTTCAACTTGCGCATTTTACATTTTATTATACGCCCAAATTTTACGAAACAATGAATATGAATATAAGCCAAGCGACCTTTACATTATCCGAATACTATCAACTACTTTTGCACGAGCGTTATCCCGGCACGGTAATTTTGCCGGTAGAAGATACGAAAATCATATCAATTATAACGATTAACGACGAAGAAAACGCTGAAGCGTATATGAATGAGCTGCTTAAAATAATGGAAGTTGAGCTTGATTATGTGCATACCACGGCTGTTTTGGGCAGTCCGTTTGATGATATAGGGCAGCTAAGCACCGCATACAACAATTTGTACGAACTTATAAAATATGAAGAAGTGGATAAAGAAAACCAGTTAGTTACTAAGCCTAGCGTATCAGGGTTCTACTTCCCGCCAGAGCAGGATCAGATACTAATTAATTTTCTTTCTAAAGGCGATATGAAAAATGCAGTTGGAGTTCTTCAACAAATTTTTGCTCAAAATTTAAAACGGAACACAACACTGTACTATTATCGCAAGCTTATTGAAGAAATAGCCGGGGATTGCCAAAAAGTTCTTACGGATAAGGGACTTAACTTCCCAGAAAGCATTGAAGTTGCGAAACTTGCTAAACAGCTTGAAAACATAAACAAACCAGATAATTTAGTTGAAATTGCCACGCAATATGTAGAAGCCGCCTGCGAAATTATTAGCGGCAATTTAGGTAAAGCCGACCATATTATTACGTTTGTTTGCGATTATATAGACGAGCACTTTGGTGAGGATATTTACTTGGATATGATGAGCGAACTGCTGGGTATAACAAGCAACTATCTGTCCCATTATTTTAAGGAAAAAACAAGTGTCACTTTTTCCGATTATCTGGCCGGGATACGTATTAAAAAAGCCAAGGAAATGCTTGCCGAAACTGATATGCGCGTTGATGAAATTGCATTGGCAGTTTGCTACCAGCATACTAATTCTTTTATCCGTATGTTTAAAAAAATGACAGGGCAAACGCCCGGGGGCTTTAGGAAAACGGTTGGTAAAAAAAATTCAAGTGGCTACAGAGAGTAACCACTTGAACTTTTTGGGCCTATATCACTTCAATCACAAATGCATAGTGGTCTATAATAATCACGCTTCCCCAATCGCCTGCTACACGGGCTGCCACGGAAAGCCCATCTCTGCCAATCCGTGCATTTTCGGCTGCAGCTACGGTTATTATGGCTTGATTATCTACAATGTAGAATCTTGGGCCGCCTACAACAGTCAGGCCGGGACGCCAAGCTACATTTAAATCTACCCATGCGCCGTCAGGCATTCCCTGGGTTGTGATTACAAGTTCTACTGCGCCGCCTTGTTCTACTACTGCAGGGTTGGGTGCGACGCTTACGATTAGTGGTATCGTGGGGGCAGCTTCCGCGAATACCGCGGTAAATGTCATGTTGTCGCGTACTACAAAACCAGCTGGGTTGGCTGGATACCATTCTACAAATGCGTATCCCTCATTTGCTGCCGGAGTCGGCACTCTGTCAGGCCAGAATGTAAACCCGTCGCGGATGCGGATTACAAGACCAAAACCATCTGCCGCTACCAATTGGCCGCCGTGTCCGGCTTCGAAAGTTACATAATGGAATAGTGGATTAAACCTTGCCGTAAATGTGATATCTTCGGTTACTACATAGCCTGCTGGGTCGCTTGGATACCAGCCCGCAAAATAGAACCCTGTACGTGCTTGGGTGCTTGGTATTGCACTGGCAGGGACTTCTTCGCCTGCGGGGGCTACCACGGTGGTTGTAGTTGCGGCATAAACTCCAACCGCGCCGGCTTCTACAACAAATGTTACGGTAGCGTATTCTGCTGGTTCTTCAAACTGCGCATTAACAAGCAGCGCATTTACAGTTTGGCCAAACACGGTTATAGATAGGTTGATATATTGCCACTGTCCGTTTTTGTTGACGTCTACAGAAACAAAATAATCTGCCCAGCCCTGTCCGTCCACCCAAACTCTGTTTACCGTTACAAATTCCATTGCGCAATTTTCGTCTTGGTCAAGGGCAACAATGGTATCCGCCGCGGCAAGATATACTGGTGCGCCCACGCTATCAAGCTGTGTCCACATGCGGATTAATCCTGCGGCGGCAAGGCTTGCATTTGGCCTGCTTGGGCTGCCGCCCTCGCCATTGTTAAAGATATCCCAGCTAAATTCCGATGGTGTAGAGTGCTGAACTGGCACAAGGTAGGTGAACTCAAGGATGTAAATCTGACGCGAAGCTCCGTTGCCCCTGTGATAGAAATCGGCGGTAAAGATTGGGGATGGATTTACCCAACCTGTTGCCAAGCGGGGAACATAGACGTCTAAGTCGATGCCGCCTACACCGGGCTCGCGTACGAAGGTTGACGTCGCTATAGCGTTTGGATTTAATTCCGAACTGAATTCAACGTGACCGTTGTGGTTCCACCAGTTGTTCCAGTAGTAGCGGATACCAGTAAGAATCGCGCCGTCCGGCAATGTGATTATTCTTGGGTCGTGGAACTGATGCGGTGCCGGTGCTACGCTCCATCCGACGTTGTGTACGTTGGGGGCGATTTGTCCGAGGTATTGGTTGCGTGCCGCGGGTATGCCGGGTGCCCAGTTGGAATTGGCACCGGTCGGGAATTCGAACGTCATACCCAGCCATCCGTATCTAAGTTGGTCGTGTGTTACGGCGGCTCCGTTATTGTTGAAATTTACGACGACGTGTTCGTATTCAGCGCCGTTTAATTCGACAATCGTACCTGCCGGGGAGTTGATGTCATATAAAAATCTGAGGTAGGTAAACTCCAGAATATATGCCTGCCATGTGGCACCCGGGCCTTCGTTGTAGATTGTCATTGTTACGGTTTCTGAAACATTCCGCCACCCGGATGGCTTTCTTATAGGAACAGTTCCCCCGGTGCCTACTCTGTCGGTTCCAATTACAACCGCCGGGTTATTGGCAGACTCAAAAGTAATGGAGCCGTTTAATGGGGTAGCGTTCCAGTAATAGCGTATGCTTTCCAGTATCGCACCTTCCGGCAGGTTTATTGTCCGCACATTGGTCCAATTTTGAGGCGGTTGCACTGCCCAGTTTCCGCCGGTGTGGGGTATATCGGGTCTAACGCGGCCCACATCAAAGTTAATACCGGCAAACCAAGGCCCGTCAAGTTCAAAGCCTCTGTTATCTGTAAGAAGGTTGTGACCGCCGCTGCTAGGCATGTTTACGACCATGCGTTCGTAAACTCTGCCGTCGATTACAACTATTGTTCCTTCGGGTCCGTTGATGTCCCATACTCTTGCGTCATCCCATCCTGCCCAGACGACGGTGTTTCGTGTTATCGGGTTATCGAAGTCAAAGGGGATAGTTGTTTCCGCGTCAGCGAACCAGCCAGTAAAGTTGAAGCCGGACCGGTCGGGATCTGCTTCAGGTCTGGGCGTTTGTGTTCCGGAAAGAACCCTTCTTGCGTCAATTGCCGTCGACTGTGTAATGAAGGATACAGAGTGGAACGTAGCCGAGTCAATTATCATGTCTACCAAGTCAAACAGGTTGGTATTGTTGGGGAAAGCGAGGTTTGCCAAGAAGACGTTTCCGGCATTGCTGGTAACTCCTGTGCCGCCAATGCCGTCGATAATAAGGGTTAGAGGCTTGCCTAGCTGCCTTCCGGTTGCAAGATTAAACGTGCTGGGCAGGAAGTCGGCAAATATACGGATGCGGGATAACGGGTTGTTGACGATTTGCCAGTTGTTGCTGTTTACATCATTGACCCTGTTTATCGTGATGTTTTCCATGAAAGTATTACGCGGAAGCGTGGATGGACTGCCGAAATTTTGACCGTGGTAAGCGCCCCATGTGGTGATTATCGCGATATCAGCGGAAGAAACATTTATGGTGCTGTTGATGATGTTCATGTCGCCGTTCCAAACCGTACCAAAGTCCGGACGCAGTTTGAACGGGCTGTTGCCTGTTATGGTGGAGTTTATGAAGTTAAACGTACCGCCTCCAACAAGATTAAGGCCGTCGAAACCGATGTATGAATCTATGATGCTTACGTTGTGGCTGCCCATATGCGCATCAAAACGGTTAAGGCGGCTTCCGTTTTTAATGATAATGTCCTTAACAAAGTCCATATCAATAACTCCAAACTGCCTTAGGTGTCCGGCAGGGGTATTGCCTGCGGGCCCACCGTTTTGGATGTTACAGTTGCCCCACATATCTGTCTGCCTTACGTTGTTGAGCGTTATTCCCACAGAGTAACCTGCAACTATACCGTAGGTACCCTGTGCGCGTGCTGTGTTTGCAGCAAGCTGAACATCTCTAAGTTCTACATTGTATGCATGAAACCACGGACCGTTTGCATATGTGGTATTATGGTCGCCAATGTGGAAGAAGCCATAGTATGACGATGAACCATGTGCTCCGCCTGCCGAGGGGTTGGCGTTAAGGAAGTTGGTCATTCTGTGTATGACGTTGTAAACCAGGACGTTTGAACGGCCTATTTGCAGGCCTCTGCCAATGTATCTGCCGCCTGTCCCTGTTGCCCAGCGGTTTTCGATAGTTTTGAATGTACCGCCTTGAATCGTGAGAGTTTCCGCGTCGATAGGATAGATGTTCACTCTTGTTATTGTCTGGTAATCCCATATCCATCCGGCTGAAATAAACTCGCCGTCGTCTCCTACCACCACGCGGTCGTTCATGGGGCGTCCGTTGGGCGGGTTGCCCGGCCCGTCTACCCTTCTGTAAACGTCGTGTCCGGGTGTTGAGTCGTAAACCTCAATCATGATTTCATCATAACCGTCGAAGTCTACACCGGCGGCGGCGAGGATGCCCATAACTACCGGACCTACGCCTGTTGAAAGGATGGTATTATTGCCGTCCACGGAAACATATTTTTGGAAACGGTCGAGGTTTTGGTTCAATTGGGCAAGCAGAGCCGCATTTTCGCTAGGCGTGATGTGAATCGGCCTTCTTGTTGGCTCGACGCGGAAGATATTGTCGCGCTGGTGGCGTCCCGCGCCAAAACCTACGTCTGTCGTGCTTGCGTTGGCTGCGCCCACTATAAGGCTGTTGTCGATTATGAAGATTGCGTCGCCCCAGTTTACGTCCGTTTTAATCGGGATCATTGCAGGGGTTGGTGGTACAAGTGGCGACATGAATGAATCTTCACCGAAGTAGAATACCAGGCCGGGTGCGCCGGGGGTTACAATAACAAAGTCGCCGGGGTTGCCTGCGGCATGTGCATTGGCGGCAAGGTGCGTCGCCATAATTGCGAAGTATTCGCAGGTGTTTACGCCGGTGGGAGCGAATGTAATGTGGTCAAACGTCGCGTCACCCACTGCGCCGAAATCAATGTACCTAAATTCTACAATGTTGCCGAGTGACTGCCAGCGCGCCCGGAGGTTTACATTATCTGTAACTACCGTGCCGAAATCGTAGGGTGCGCCCCATGTGCCGCCGCCGAAGCCCGGGTCTGTTTCAAGATACCAGTTTACGAAACTAAACGCGAATCTTGACGGGTTACTCGGTCTTGAGGCGGCACTGCCGTACGGTATGAACTGGGGTGCCACGCTAGTTCCGCCGTCGCTGTCAAATGATACTGTAAATACTTCAAGCCAACGTGCAACTAAGTTGGTAGGACCTGTGATGGGTGTTGCAAAATCGAATTCACTGTCCGCCAAGAACCAGCCTGCGAAATGATAACCAGCTCTGGTGGGGTTGGTGGGTCTTACCGCGGTTTGTCCGTCTTCAATAAACTGTGTTTGAATGTTTTCTGGCTGCCCCCCTGCTGTATCAAATGTTACGGGGAAGAAGTCGCCCCAGATAATGCTTACATCACTGAAGAAAGCTGTGCTTGCATCGTTTGCCATGTTCGCAACGCGCACGATACTTCTGTCGATGGGTACAGGGTTTGAGCCATCAGCTTCCGCTACATAGATATCGGAAAGCATGATGGTTTCAGGCTTTCCAAGCGGAAACTGCGGGGGAATGCCTGTATAAGCCGGGCCGATGAAGTTAAAGAACATATCAAGGTTGGTGATGCCGCCGTTTCTTTTGATTGTTAGGCCGTCAACCGTTATGTTGCGGGGCAGATGCGACGAATAGCCGAAATCCTCCAAGTGCCGGAAAGTGCCGCCGCCGAACGCGCCTACAATCTGGGGAGAAGCGTTGGGTGGGATGTATATGCTGTCTTCAATTAAAAGGTCGCCGTCCCAGCGTGTGCCGTAGTCGTCGCGGAGGGTAAACATACTGCTGTTGCCCGTAAATGTTACTCCGCTAAAATGCGCCAAACCCGAACCTACAAGGTTTACGCCCGAACTGCCTATTATGCTGTCGAAAACCTTAAGGTTGTGTACGCCAAGGTGAGCGTCGTAACGGTTTAATCTGCTGTTGGTTATGGTTACGTCTTTGGTAAAGTCGCTGCCCATAATACCCCAAACAGTACCCCCGCCGGGTTGACCGCTTGTACCGAAGTTGGTTTGGATTACGTTATCAAGCCTTAAATGGGTCGAGAATTCAAAGTTAAAGGCATATGTGCCCCAGCTTCTTTGGTTAAGTGCTTCTGCCTCAATGTTTTGCAATCTTACATTGTGAGTGCGGCTAACCGAAAAGAACCCTCTGTATGAAGGACGCCATCCACCGCTGGCCGACGGTCTTTGATCTGTCTTCACATAATTAATGCCGTCTAAAACCGTATTTGAACGGCGAACCGTGATGCCGCGCATGATGTATCCTCGGGCATTTCCGGCTTGTGTAGCACCGCCAAGCTGGTTATCTCTGGCTGCAAAATTTCCGCCTTCAATGGTAAGGGTGGTTTCGTCGATGGGATGCAGCACAATCATGGTGGGTTGGAAATCCCAAATGATGTCTTCCAGGATGTTGCCGTCCCTGTCTATCGAAAACACTTCGTTTTGCATAAAGCCGGGGTGCCCGGTCGTCCTGCCGTATTGGAACAATTGATTGTTTTCGGCAAGTACAAGTGCGCCGGATGGGGGAAGTTGCTGTAAAATACTGGCGGGAAGATCGAATCTTGTCATGCCGGGGGTAATTCTGTAAGCCGGATCTGTAAGGTCAAGCTCAATGTTTATGCGGTTTTCAAGGAAGCTTACGGTATTCATCAGGAAAGATGTGGAAGCATCAGGATGCAACGCGCCGGTAAAGTCCTGACGAGGATATCCGAAGTGAATTGTTGGATCTTGCCCGTTGGCTGTTATCACTATCGGCCTGTGGCTTGATTCGACTTCGAATATGTGGCGTCCGCCGCCGTAGTGCTCGTCGTCATTTTGATCACGTATGGTAAGCGTGGTATCATCGATAATAAAGTTTGCGTTACCCCAGTTTACATTGGTCTGTATGATTGCGGCGCGGCCTTCGTCGCGCCTTGCCGCGGCGGCGTCGTAAAACCCGAATTCAAACACATTACCCCTTGCACGGCTGGGGCGGCCCTGTGCGGCGTTCATGCCTAAACCTGGCCCGGGGGTCGGATTTATAACCGGCCTATCGGTGTCGCTGTTATCAAAGGGGTTTAAGTACGTAGCCCCAATGCGATAAGTTTTGCCGTCTGTAGCAGTAACTATTACGGCGCTTCCGGGGTTATTCACCGCAAATGCATTAGCCGCCGCATGGGTTGCTATGATTGCGTCAAAGTCGTCGGCAATACCGTCGCCAACTGCGCCGAAGTCGCAATAATTAAACTCTTCAGCCAGGACCAGATTGGCTGGGTTGGCAGCTATCAGTGGCGTTGTGGTGATGCCCAAGCTTGGCAATAAACCCATCAGAAGTGCAAAAACCAAAAATATGGCTACTGATTTTCTTAAATTTTTTTTGAAATTCATGTTTAACCATCCTTTTTATTTGTAAAATCATTCGCCGCGCGCTTGCGCCGCGTTGTAAACCTCCAAAATCCTGTCAAGTCCAACTCTGTACATTTCGGCCACAAAGTCGTCCCATTCATTAAGCGGACGCTCACCGACTATGAACCTGGCAATCATTTCTTCTTTATGGTTTTGAACATGTGCCCCTACCGTAGACAGTATGGCAATTTCGGCTTCTGTAAAAGAGACGGCACCCGGGGGTGCTTGGTCTGTTAAATGCGATAATGCGTAGGCATTAGCAAGTTCCGGGCTAAACAGCGATACATGGGATTGATAGTCAAACCTTGCATACATACCAAGTGTAGAAAGCCCAGTTCTTGCACGTAAATCGGTTGTGTCTGTAAAGTCGATAAACTGCCTTTGGCCGTTTACTATGGTAAATGTTTCGCCATAGCTGCCCCAGCTAAGTAGCTCTTCTGCTTCATCTGTAAACAGCCAGTTGATGTATTTGATTACATTTGGCACATTGTTTGTGACTACAAAGCTGCTGGTATTAAGTGCCGTAAACTGCATAGTCGCTTCGCCGTTTGGGCCGCCTCTAAATGGCGGCATAAATGCCAGTGTAAATTCCGGCTGGGTTTCACGCATTGGAGTGTTAAAGCCGTCTATCCTTGTAAGGAAGTCCAGCGTTACAAAACCTTGACTTGCAGACATGCGCTCTTGCCATGACCTTGTGTCTACGGAAAGGAAATCCAGCGGAATAAGGCCGGAATTGAATAATCGGTTCATAAAAAATACATAGTCTCTAAAGTTGTCTTCGACGACACCATGTCTCCATGTATTGGTGCTTCTGTCAAGGTAATACGTAAAGCCGGCATTCCACTGGGATGCCATGATGCAAATTTTTGTACCGATACCCAGCCCGCTGCGTAGTTGCAGTGGGTTTGTACCCGGGTACAGACTTCTAAGCTGTGTCAGCACCTGATAAAATTCCTCTTCGCATTGGGGAAGCCGTAAGTCATGCCTGTCAAATACATCTTGCCTAAACATCCAGCCCTGCCGGTTTGCTTCGCCGATATCCGTTTGCGGTATCATAAAAAGTTCGCCGTCGGGGGAGAAGAAAGGTGCCGCAAGCTCCATATTGCTGTTTAGCCAATTAAAAAAGTCCGGCATTTGATAATAGAAGTCAAAAAAGTTGGTGGCAATGCCTTCGGCGATTATTGGAAGGGCGGCGGGGATTGGCACTTGTAAAATATCAGGCTGTGTCCCTGCTACCACCATAAGCGACAAGTTGTCGCCGACCTGCGGTACGATTGTCAAATTTACATTGGTAGCGTCTCGGATAAAATCAAGTACAGGCCAGTCATCCCTAATTGGCCAACTTTCAAAAAGCGGTGCCAGGATAGAAATTTCTACAGGATGCTCAAAAAGCCTTTCGTCAGAATTTGCAGGGGGTGTGACACCGGGAACATATTCATCCTCACCGCCGCGGCCGCAAGAAATGAGTGCGATACAAAACACTACAAGAAGCAGAATTGCTTTTTTCATGTTTCACCTCCTTCCGATTCATGGTATGGGCACTGCCCTTAAAAATCCTATGTACAAATTCTATTTCCTATAATATATCCGTCAATTAGCCAAATTTCGGATAGTTAACCATGTGTGCTAAAGCGTAAATAATGTTCATTATCTGTAAATGTGCACATTGCATATGACAGCGGCGTGTGAATATAATGCCGTCGTTTAGAATACATTACAACAATTTTAAACGACGGGCAAGTTAAAAAATTAAAGGAGGAAGTAAAGTGAAGAAAATTAAGTTTTTATGCGTTGCAGTTTTACTTATTGTGGCTATGAGCATGCTTGTAGGGTGCAACCGCGGCGACGACACGCCTGCACCGGCTCCACAACCCACACCCCCTGCAACTACGCCAACAACCCCAACACCGCCTCAAACGGTGCCAGAAGCAGCACCCGCGGTAATCGAAGACGGGCTTCTGGTAATGTCGCATGTTCGCGTACCAGCAATGGCGGGCTACACCCCTGTGATGCCTGCTGGTGAAGATGTAACTATTACCATAGGTGTGCAATCTGTAATTACAGCAGATGACCACGACACAAACTGGCTGACCCTGCACATGCAAGAACTAACCGGCGTTAACCTTGAATTTGACGTTTTCCCCGCTGCCGCAGATGAAGCAAGAACCAGATTTACCTTGATGGTTACCGCAGGCAGTGACTTGCCGGACGTAATGCTTGTTCCTTTCAACGATGAGCAAGTTTGGGAATTGACACAGGCGGGCGTATTTATCCCCACAACAGAGTGGTGGAACGACCCAACAATTGCCCCAAACGTATGGGATATCGACCCTGCAGACAGGGAACATATCTTTAGATCATTGTCGATGTACAGCGGCAATATTTATTCGCTACCATCATGGCTTGCAGCCGAATGGGACGTAGGCATTGGCCGCGCATGGATGAATCATGAATGGCTTGAGGCAGTGGGCATGGATATGCCGCAAACAACTGACGAACTTCGCGCTGTTTTGGAGGCATTTGTTAACAACGACCCAACAGGAACCGGCCGCAGAACCATAGGTGCAACCGGCTCGCCCGGCGGTTGGGGAACAAGCGTGTTCCACTTCCTTTTAAATGCGTTTACCTATGCGCACCCCGCAACACAGTATCTGCATGTTCAAAACGGAACGGTATTTTCTTCATTGCACCAGCCAGAATTTTGGGATGGTATGGAGTTTATCAACGGACTTGTGCGTGACGGCCTGCTTGAAGTAGAAGCCTTTACACAAACCACGGCAGAACTTACCGCAATTGCCCAGCAAGAAGACGCATTGGCCGGTATGATTACCGCAGCCAGCTATGCCGGTATTTTTGGCGGCGCACACACACCGTTTAAGCAAAGAATGACACTAATGCCGCCGCTTACCGGCCCGCAAGGTGTGAACTATACAGTTGCATCACCTCACTTGCCCACACATCAGTGGCTTATAACCAGAAGCGCAGAGCAGCCAATAGTGGCATTCCAATTGGGCGAAATGTTCTTGTCCGAATATTGGGCGCTAACATTCCAGCATGGGCCACACGGCGAAAACTGGCATTCCGATCCGGCTGTATTTGGCAATTGGGTGGGCGAATTCGCCGACATGCCAGTAACTTATGTGGTTGACCCGGCACTAAACGCATGGGGACGCCCCGGCAATTTAATTTGGGGAACAGGCCCAAGATACTATTCATGGCCATTAATTCGTGGCCGCGGAATGGTGCTGCGCGAAGACTTCATAGAGCGTGGTGGCCGCGTAAGTAACTGGAGCTTGCATTATCAAATGTATCCTTCCCGTTATCCAGAAGAGCGTCTAAGCCGCAGGCTTAACTCCGAATCAGAAATTCAAGAGCTTGCAATGATTCAACCGATTCTTATTTCCCACATCGATTCACAGCTTGCCGAATTTGCTGTTGGCAGCAGGCCGTTATCAGAATATGCCGCGTTCCTGCAAGAACTGGAAGCACTTGGTTTACCAAGGTTTATTCAGCTAGCTCAAAATGGACACAATAGGATTAACGGATTGCCGATACCATATTAATAAACTGATGGAAGGGGCATGTAAAATGTCCATAAGCGGAAGCCGGAAATCAAGATTTAAAAAGAAGGTTTTGCAGCGGTGGCAGTTGTATCTTTTTATATTATTGCCGCTTACACATTTGGCTATATTTTCTTATGTCCCTATGGTTGGCGCACAAATTGCATTTAGGCGTTTTAACTTTGTAGACGGGATATGGAACAGCCCGTGGGCAGGTTTTGCTAATTTTCAGAGGTTTTTTAGCTTGCCAATTTTCGGCCAAATTTTATACAATACACTTTTTGTCTCTATTTATGGGTTAATTGTTGGGTTTACATTACCAATACTGCTTGCTTTGATGATAAACGCCTTCCCATTTATGAAGATGAAAAAGACATTTCAAACAGTGTCATATATCCCGCATTTTATTTCAGTCGCGGTTGTTGTAGGTATGATGCAGCAGTTGCTTAGTCCCAGGGTTGGCGGTGTTGGTAACATTTATTACGCCGTAACGGGCAACTTGCTGCCCAATGTTTTTGCGCGTGCCAGTTCCTTCCCTCACTTGTTTGTTTGGTCCACAGTTTGGCAAGGTATAGGCTTTGGCAGCATCATTTATTTGGCAGCACTTTCCTCAGTAGACCCTGGTTTGCATGAAGCTGCCGAGATAGACGGGGCGTCTCGCTTTAAAAGAGTTTTGCACATAGACTTCCCTGGCATAAAGCCGACAGTAGTAATCATGCTTATACTGGCATTTGGCCAAATCATGAACGTTGGTTTTGAACGGGCATTTTTATTGCAGACACCACTTAACCTGTCTCGAAGCGAGGTTATCGCGACATATGTATTCAAAGTTGGTATGGTGTTCGGTCTTGGTGACTTCTCTTTTGCTGCGGCAATTGGACTGTTCAACTCGTTTGTAAATTTTGTTATGCTTCTTTCCGTAAACTTTATTGCCGGAAAAATAGGGGAACAACGATTATTGTAAAGGAGGGTGAACATGACTGCAAAAAAATCTAAAAAAATAAAATTTAGTGTATCAGATCGCATATTTTACACTGCAACTGGCATCATTATGTTTTTGCTGTTTATCGCATTTATGTACCCTCTGATATTTGTTGTTTCCGCTTCATTTTCTTCTGGGGCGGCGGTGCAGGCCGGGCGCGTTATTCTTTGGCCGGTAGACTTAAGCATAGAAGGATATCTTCATGTTTTTAGGCATAATCTAATTTTGCGGGCTTATTGGAATACAATTAGATATACAACCGTAGGCACCTTATTTAGCATAACCATGGTTATGTTGGCGGCATATCCCCTTTCCAGAAAGGATTTTGTCGGCAGAAACAAAATTATGCTGGTTTTTGTGTTCACAATGCTGTTTAGTGGCGGTATGATTCCAAACTTCCTATTGATGAGGGATTTGGGCATACTTGATACCATTTGGGTAATGACTGTCCCTACCGCTTTATCCGTTTTCTTCGTTATTATCGCAAGAACATTTATACAATCCAGCATACCGGAAGAAATGCTAGAGTCTGCGCAAATTGATGGCTGCTCGGACGCAAGATACTTCTTTACAATATTGCTTCCGCTATCAAAGGCCGTTATTGCTGTAATTTGTCTATTTGCAGCAGTTAACCATTGGAATGCGTTCTTTTCTGCAATTATCTATTTGCATAGCAGGGATATGGTCCCGCTTCAAATAGTTTTGCGTGAAATGTTAATCTTAAACCAGATGGATATGTCCATGGTAGATGACCCGGAACTAATATTCCAGATGATGAATATTGCCGCAGTAATACGATACGCACTTATTGTTGTGGCAACAGTGCCTATACTATGCGCCTATCCTTTTGCGCAAAAATATTTTGCCAAAGGTGTAATGATAGGTTCGGTTAAGGGTTAGGCGCAACCGGCTACCCCGTCAAAGGAATTTACCCTGCACTCCAAATCGCTAATCGCCTTCGGCGATGATCGATAGTCGTTTCGGGTTAAAATTCCTTTACCTGGGTAGCCGGTTTTTTATCGATACACTTCTCGGCGGTGCGCCCGTGGATGTGCCGGATTTCACAAACGGAAAATGGATGTGGCAAAAAGAAGACTGGACCCCGTAAAGGCCCAGTCTTAGATTTTTTGACTTACATAACTTCAATCACAAACGAGTAGTTGGCTATTATGACCACGCTTCCCCAGTCGCCTGATGTGCGGGCTATTACGGAAAACCCATCCCGGCCAAGTCGCGCATTTTCGGCTGCGGCTATGGTTATTGTGGCTTGATTATCCACAATGTAAAACCTTGTGCCGCCTACAACGGAAAGGTCTGTACGCCATAAGTTTAGGTCTATCCACGCGCCGTCAGGCATTCCCTGGGTTGTAACTACAAGTTCTACTACGCCGCCGCGTTCTACTATCGCGGGGTTTGGTGTAACGCTTATGATTCGTGGTGCTACCGGTACAAGTTCCGCGAATACTGCGGTAAAGGTCATGCTCTCGCGTACTACAAAGCCCGCAGGGTCGGCTGGATACCAGCCAATAAATGCATATCCTGCATCTGGTACAGGGGTTGGTACTCTGTCAGCCCAGAATGCAAACCCGTCGCGGATGCTGACAACAAGGCCAAATCCGCTTGCCGGTATCAACTCGCCGCCGTTTCCGGCTTCAAAGGTTACATAATGGAATAGTGGATTAAATCTTGCTGTAAAGGTTATATCTTTGGTTACTACATAGCCTGCTGGGTCGCTTGGGTACCAGCCCGCAAAATAGAACCCTGTACGTGTTTCTGTGCTTGGTATTGCACTGGCAGGGATTTCTTCGCCCGCTGGCACAACTACAGTGGTTGTAGCTGCGGCATAAACGCCAACCGCACCGGCTTCTACAACAAATGTTACGGTAACATCTCCTGTAGGAGGTTCAAACAGCGCGTTTGCAAGCAAAACGTGAACAATTTCGCCATACACAGTGATATACAGGTTGATATACTGCCACTGTCCGTTTTTGTTGACATCTACCATGTTAAAATAGTTTGCCCAGCCCGTACCGGCTACCCAAACTCTGTTTATTCTAACGAATTCCATAGCGCATTCGCCATCTTGGTCGAGTGCAACAATGGTATCCGCTGGGTCAAGGTATATGGGCGCGTTTACGCCGTCAAGCTGTGTCCACATGCGTATTGTGCCGGAAGCGGCAAGGCCTGGGTTTGGCCGCGGGTATTGCGTACCGCCAGGGCCATTGTTAAAAATATTCCAGCCAAACTCCGGCTGTGTTAATACTAATGGGCCGCCAAACGCACCAATGCGTGGGCGTGGGCTGTCGCTGCGTGGGACTGCATCCCAAGATGTGCCAATTGCGCCGAAAGCGGGCATAAATGGCGGGCTGGTTATGATTTCTGTGGTTGGACGCTGGAAATAACCATCCAGGAAAGTGGTTTGCGTCTCCCAAACTCTGCGTATCCAGCTGGTTACGGTCCCGGCAACTATATTATGCGGGGGTGCGCCATCGGCTACATATTCCCAGTTGTCCCATACAGGAAGCTTACCGGCATCGCGCAGGGCGTTAAAGCTTGCCTCTGTCTGGAACTCGTAAACGATTCCCACCGGCACACCAAATGCATCGGCAGAACTGCCCGGTGCAATACGGAAGTCATCATATTTGATATTACCGCTGGTAAGGCTAATAAATGGGGTTTCGCTGCCGTGTATGGTGTTATCCCAGAACAACTCATCCACAGGATAGAACCAACGCGCACCGCCGCCATATAAAAATGGCATTAGTCCGGTATTAATTGTTTCAGATACCCAGTTATGGCTGCCAGAAATTTGAATTTCGCCAATTGCCCAAGGGCGCGGGTCACTTCCGCTAACCCAACCATGGATATCAAATGCGGCTTGCCACTCTGGCCGTAAAGCAACCAGCTCTACAGTAGCGTCTTCCAATAGAGGATTGAAAAATGGCAGGAATGTAGAGTGGTTTGCATAGAAGATGTTGTTGTACATCTCCACGGATTCTACACCCCTTGCGGCTATGGCAGCGGTTGGGAAGCCGCCCCCCCATGGCCCGGCAAGGTCTACAAATGTGTTGTTCAAGAAACGATATCTGCCCAGTGTTTCTTCAAAAACAGAACCGCCGCCGCCAATTTGCACATGGTTGGCATTGCGTGCCGCAGGTGCGTTGGAGCGGACAAACAGGTTGCCAATAACTTCAACATTGTAACGGTAGTTGAATCTGGATTCCATAAAGTCTAAGCCCTGTGCCCTGGCGGCGTAGATGTAATCCAGAACTTTATGGTCCCCAGGTACTCTATACGTGACGGGGTCATGCGAGGCCAGAGAAAACCCGCTTACAAGGTCTACTTGCCATACGCCGCTATTATCGAAGAAAACATTGTTAATCAGGCGCGTTCCGGGCATTCTGGAACGGAAACCATGTGAGCCAAATGTGATAGAGTGGCGAATTACATTGTAACGGAAAATAATCTCAATTTCCGGCCATGTACTAAAGTCGCCAACGATATATACACCGTGAAGCCCCCCGCCTGTGCCGTTGTAAGCAATTTCCGAATACTCGACTATTAAAGTGCCCGGGCCGTGGTTAGAGTTAACTACGCCGTCTGCACTGCCAATAATAAGCAGGTTGTGTGCAAGCAGGTTGTTGCCTGATACGTGGAATACTCCGCGGTGCGCAAAGCCATTTGTACGTTGTTGTGCGACAAAGTGACGCAGCGTATTTTGGTTGCCTAAGTTCAAAAGAGTTGCAGGGCCTTCTGTTAATGGAGACTCTGTATTAAAGAACTCGTGCAAGTTTTCAAAAGTGACGCGGCGGTTGTATGCCGGAATATGGTTAGCCCCAAATGGGTTAAAATCGCAGCTTTCGCCGTTTAAGAAATGGATTAGCGGGAAAATGCCGCCGTCTACAACCAAATCTCTTACTATGACATCACAGGCTTCGACTTGGATTATGTTAAATACACCGCGAGGGTCCGCTGTGTTAAGCCCGCTTCTATCGCCCAAAAGGATGGGGCGGTTGCCGTCTGCGTCCATTACACCGCGAACTTCTACATTATCGTTTACTATAGAAAAACCGTCGAAGTGGCCGGCTGTAAACCAATAACCGTTGCCGTAGTTTGGATAGATATAAACTATTGTGCCGGCAGGTATGCCGTATCTAAATAAAAGCCTATTATCCAGTGTGCCGTGGTCGAAACCGTTGAGCGAACCGCCGGGGCCAAATGTTATGATGTTAGGGTCTGCCGCCCTTATTGGGCAGGCCGGGATTGGTGGTGGACCGGGTTCTACAGGTTCTGGGGCAGCCGGCGTATTGGTGACTGCATCATGGAAAATTTGAACTTCTACAACGCCATAGTTGTGTGGGTTGGTGATTGCAAGCTCATAAACCGTAGGTGATAGCTGTGTTAATGCAGAGCGTCTTGCAAAGCTGCCGCCCATTAACAGTAAGTCATATACTTCCAAAGGAGGATACGTTCCCGGTATTGGGTCGGATAGTGTTATGGTTAGTGTTTCGGTTGGATTATTGCCGTCTGCTTCTACTGTGAAAGTGATATTACCGCCTTCGTCAATAAAGCCAAAGCGTTCGTCGGGTACGGTAAATACAAATGCGTTGGGGGTAGGAGTATTCCAGCGGCTTATGGTTAGGCGGCCTATACCGTCTACAAATGCCGCGCGGTCTTCTGGTCTAACCGTACGCTGCTCGAGGGTAAGCCCTGGGGAACCTTCCCTGCGCAGCGGTATGTCTTGCCATGCACTGGTAGTTGCGCTGTTTATTTGAACGCCATTGTGCCAAACTTCAACTGTAAATGTAATGTCGTCGGTTGCGTGATTGCGTGTATCAATAAATACTATAAGGTCGTAAGTGTTGCCAACCTCCCATGGTCTGTTAATGATATTACCATAAGTTACGTTGTAACAGCCTCTTATTACAAGCTCACGAGCCGCACCGCCCGATAAATCTAACTGAATTGGCGCGCGGCGTGTGATATGGGAAGTGAAGTATCTGTTTACCGGCGTACTGCCTATAAAACCTGCAGGGGTTATATTTATGAATGTAGGATTGCTGCCGGCTTGCTGTAAAGTTGGGGTAATACTGAATGGGAAAACAATTATGCCATTGTCAGATAAAATTGGTGGGACATAAACTACGGATGCCGCACCGCCAATATGCTGCACGTCGTAGTCTGTTTCGGCTTCTACAACAATATTTCTAAAGCCCGCAGGTGCTACCACGCCAGAACTCCATACATTTAACATTGCCTGTGCTACAGTGGTTGCGGTGTCGTTGAAGGCAACTGCAATTGTTAAATCTTGTGGCAGAGTTATATTGTTGTTAGCTACAAAGTCATAAATTACGCTGCCTGGGATGGTTACTGTGTTTGTTGCTGTACTGTGTATGAAATCGGCAGCGGCCAGTGCTATGTTGTTTATGGTTACGCTTGTGAAAGCAGTGGCATTGCCTGTGCCCAGGTCGTAGATTAGTACCACGTCCGATAGTGTGGATGCGGAAAGGTCTATACTTGCCGGGGATGGTGCTGTCAGGGTGATGGTTGGGGCATCTGGCTGTGCAAAGTCAGCAGGAGGGAAATAAAGATTGCCATCCAGAACGCCCGCTCCCCAATGATGGGTGTGCACTACAACATAGCCTATGCCTTGTGAAAAATCAGTTGCTGTGCCATTAAGGTTTGGGGGGTTACCTCTTGTAAAAAATGGTGCGTCGTTATAATGCCAAACTGTTACACCATAACGACCTACAGGAAAATTAGTATCAATGGATATGGTTACTCTTTGGGGGCGAGCAGTTAATATCGAGTTGACGCCTGTATCAAATATTCCGGTACTGGAAGGACGGAAGTCAAGATCGAGGGGAGGGTTGCCCGCCCTAAGCCGCATAGGAATTGGTGCGGCAGCTCGGTCGCTATTGGGTGTAGACCCTGCCGGGAAAATAAGTATGTCCACAGATGGGCCATCAGCGTCGGTCAAATCAATATAAAAAGGAAGTTCAATTATACCATTGTTATCCGGCAGTATTGGGGATGTAAATTCGTGCGTGTACATAGCCGATGTAGGTAGGGCAACAGGTGTAAAGTTACTGGGAACGCGCACATGGTTAGCGTAATTGGCAGGCGGTACGTACAAAGTGCCGTCCAATGATCCGCTATGCCATTGCGAAAAAACAGCAACGCTGCCTATGCCAAGCGTAAAATCCCTTGGTGCGGCGGCGTGAAGCACTACGTTGGCCGGGCGATGATATACAACACCGGCATCATTGCGCAAAGTAAAGCCCCAACGGCTGTTGGCTGGGTTATCATCAACGTCGATTGCTATCGTTACAGAATATGTGTTTGTAAGCGATATAGCTGCATCATAAGTATTTGGAATAAATGGGCTGCGTGGTGTTTGTATGTCCATTGGCCCAGTTCTTATCCTTAATGCTATTGCTGAGTTGTCTAGGACGTTGGTTGGGGTTATCCCTTCTGGGAACATGCGGAACTCAATAGCGTCACCACCGGCATCGTCAATTTGGAAGTAAAATGTGAACTCGATCAAATCGTCATCATCTGGCAAGATGGGGGAATCAAATACATGATTATACCAACCTGGAGTTGGCAGTGGGATGGGGTGATAAAAGCTTGGTGCAGTCAAACTGGTGCTAAGAGGTGCAGCACCTGCACTTTTACTCATTGGTACCATGCTTGCAGCCATAATAAATGACAATGCAATTGCAAACATACGTAGAAAGTAGCTTTTCTTTTTCTGCATGTTATTTCCTCCTGTCGATTTTTTATTATGGTCATTTTAACAGATTTTTGAAATGGTTCAAGTGGGATTTATGTATGGGGATTGGTTTAGAACAGCGAATTTCGATATTTCTTTGTTTTGTTGACAAATAAATACAAAAATTCTTGATCAATAATATGTTTGATGTTAATATTTGTACGCATAAGGAGGAATGTCCAATGAAACGTCTGCCTAAAAGTGTGAAAAGATTAACATGGGGCACTTCCATGTTCTTCTTTAATGGATTAGATGTATGCGTACATTCCAGGCAAAGCTATTTCAATATAATCAATTGTACGACAGATGAAGTAACAAAGGTAAACATAAAACATGCATATCAATTTATAGGATGCAATAAAACCAACAGGCTTATTTTTGCGCAGATGGGGGTAAGAAAGGTGGACTATTCCAAGCCCCATCCTTATAACGCCGGAAAGCCATTTGTATATTTTTATGTTTATGATTTAAATAGTGGGACTTATAAAAGGACGAAGGCTTTTAGCAGGTCGTACCCGTTAAGCGAACGCATGTCAACTTTTTTTGAAAACGGCGATGATATAGTTACTGTAATCAATTCGAACGGTGATATTTTTACAGTAAATATAAACTCACTAGAAATAGAACTTATAATGAGCCTAAGCGAGCTTGAGTACGACGCAAATAAGTTTGTCTATAATTGGTACAAGACTGGCCTGGATACTTATGAAACAGCTACGTACAAGCGCAAATTCTGGTATCCAATAGAACGAGCTAAGCAAACGGATAACTTTATGATTGCAAAAGTTGATTTAAGCAAAAAGACGCTTGATTATAGACCCTGCAGTGGTGGGCCATATGATAATTCTATATACCTTCACGATTTTGGAATATGGGTTCACCTAAGCGTAAATGAAAGTGATGCCATGAGCAAATCCGCTCCAATGCATTTTGAAATAAGAATGAATGATGAGATAATTTATAAATTTGAAATACCATGCTCGCCATTCTATGATGGTAGACTATTTTTTTCTGACCGCAACATTGTAAGCTTCACTAAAGACTCTTTTGTTATTTGTTTTTCTCAAGCGATTTACTTATGTAATGTGAAGGATTTTTCATTGAAAAGCATATTTTTAGACGATGGAATGGCTGATGTGTTCTTTGACAAAGAAAGGGGTCATATTGTTCCGATATATTTTATGGGGGCAACAAAGGAAATGTTTACTTTGGATGACTTTTCGAGTTAGGGTTACGATTTAATTTAAATCTATGCGAAATCAAATAAAAACAAAAAGGTGGTTTCGACATTTTTTTAGTATTTTGAAAATTAATTGACAAATAAACGTAAAAACCCTTTACAAATATCAAGTGAAATGCTATGGTTTAACCTAGTTCAGGTAGTTTTATGAAAATTGATATTGATTTGTCAATATACTAGGGAATTAGGCAAATGCGAATTGTAAAAGCGTCATGCAAATAAAATTTAGTAAATAACTTTCAATAATCCGTGGTAGGCTCTGTCAACTTGAAATAGACCTGCTAAAAAAATTTATAATGAGTTGGTGATTTTTATGGTTGCTCTTGTTGGGTTTGCTCTATTTGCGGGTACTATTGCGTTCATTTTTTTTAGAAACCTTGTAAATAAAATATTTGAGACTAAAGAGATTTTGTTTATCATCATATTTATATCAATGGCAAACATTATCACGGCTGTATCAATCTCCATTTTTGAGATTAGAACCATCGTATTCAATACAATAGTAGTTGTGTTTTTGACTATGACATCATACCGAAAAATTAATATTCTATCACTGAGCGCTGTTTATGCCCTATTCACAATTATTATTATTCTATTTTCAACTAATTTAGCAGATGGATTGTTAATGCTTGCTCACCGTTGGGCAGAGGGACGCTTTCCTGCAGGTAAAATTGGCTTAGAAAACAACATTGTGATAGGAATAATGTATCTAGTGCTAACATTAATGATTGGATATGTAATATCCCAAAAATACGGTGACTATTTCCACAAAGAAATTCGTACTTTTGATGACTCTCTCAAAAAAAAGCTGGCACAGCACCTTTTATATGGCGCAATAATTACACTAGCTGTGTTTATTATTATTATTTTCTTGCGTTATATTATAGTAGATAGGTATCTTATTATCCTTGTATATGTACTGGGCTTAACAATTAGCTTCACATATCTCCTATTTGCCACATTTGCGTTTGTCAACAATACTCGGTTAGAAATTGAGCTGCACCACAAAGAAGAACTAATGCAAAACCTACAAGCTTATACAGTACGCGTAGATAGTTTTTCACAAGAACTGCAAAATTTCAAACACGATAATATGAATTTGATGCTGGGGTTTGGCGCATCCATTAAAGCAGAAAACTGGGACGGTTTGCACAAATACTATAGCGAGTACATGGAAGCATTTTCACTATCAATTTCTGAAAGCGATGCCATTATTAGAAAGCTGAAAAGGATACACATTCCCCCACTAGTCAGCCTTTTACTCGCAAAGCGAGTACAGGCGCAGCAGAAAAAAATTGATATGTGGCTTGAGGTAGATGGCACAATTCCCATGCCTGATAATGATTTTGTTTTACTGGATTTATGCCGCATAGTTGGCATACTATTAGATAATGCTCTAGAAGCGTGTGAAGGCATAGAAGGTACTGAAATACGGGTTTTAGCGATAAACGATGAAGCCGTCTCGATGTTTATATTTGAAAATACCTGCCACTCACCGCCATCAATAAACGAGATATTTAACAATGGATTTTCTACAAAAGGGGACTCCCGTGGACGCGGCCTATACAATGTTGCTCAAATCCTTGCTAAGAATCAGCACATAGATATTAATACAAGTGCAAGTGGCGGGGTTTTTACGCAAAAGTTAAAAGTTCTATATTAAAAACCTGTATTTAGCGACCGGAATACAGGTTTTAATCACGAAAATTTCTACAGCTCCTTCTGCCGTGTTTTGTAGTTTATCCTCTCCCTATAAACAGTATTTAACAAAAAATAGGCTCTTGGCACTTAATTTTCATTCTTAATTTCTGTTGGCGGAGCCGGAATGGAGATGTACATGTTAAAAATTTTTATATGTGACGACGAACCCAATCACTTGGCGTTAATTAAGACACATGTCGAAAACTATATACTCATGAGCGCGGTTGCTATGGAAGTAGTATGCGCCGCAATATGCCCATTTCAAATACTAAAATACTTAGAAGAAAACCCTGGTGATGTAGGACTATACTTTTTGGACTTGCATTTAAGTAGCAATATTAATGGAGTAAGTTTAGCGGCCAGTATACGTAAATATGACCCAAGGGGTTTTATTGTTTTTATAACGTCAGATGTAAAGTCTTACAAGCTTACATTTAAATACAGAGTAGAAGCAATGGATTATATCGTTAAAAGCGATATCGAGCTTAAAGAGCGTATAACTGAATGTTTAAATAGTGCAATGGAAAAATTTACGGCAAAAGCCACTGTTTTGCAGGATAACTTTGTTATTAAAATCTCTGAAGATATAAAAAAAGCCGGCGCCCATTTCAGTTTGGCCAAAGATAGCATTGTGCCTATTGAAAAAAACAAGATAATTTGCTTTATGACTGATTCTGGCATAAAGCATACAGTTATAGTTTATTCATCCGACGGGCGTAAACAGTTTGCCGGGAGCCTTAAGCAAGTAGAAGCTAAGTTGAAAGGGGATAGGCGGTTTTTTCGGTGTCAAAATAATCTTATTGTAAATTTGGATAAAATTATTGCGCTTGACTCGCTGCAAAGTATGCTTGTACTGGAAAATAACATTAACATTGGTATTGCTGTGCGCAAGGTAAAAAAATTGAATGAACGTATAAACCATTATAACGAAAGTAAAGATAATATTTAAATTTCATTTGCATTCTAACTACATTAACTGAATGTATTTTTTTGCTCTAAACATACCATTTTCATCCTGAATGCTGTTGGGGAATACATTTAGGGTGAAATTACATGCATTTGGGATGAATTGAAAAAAATGAATTCAGATGGTGTTAATATAAATTCAACACAAGCGATTGATAGCATCTTGACTGCAGCGGGATACTGTAAAATGCTGTGACATACAAAAAGAAGGAGGTGCAGGCATGTATAACTACCAAGATGAAGTATTAGAATTGCAATTGTTAGAGAGTGATTCTTCCCTTGAAGCAAACGGTATTCCAACTTGGAGTCCAAGTGCTTGGAGCATTGGATGCGGTTCTATGCGTACAGTATGGATTTCGGCTGGAAGCTTTAGATGCGACTGCACATAATGAAGCATAAAGCAATAAAGCTAACAAATTAAGCGAAAAAAATGGAGGTTTTACCATGTATTGTTATCAAGATGAAGTTTTAGATTTGCAGATGTTAGAAGAGCCTGAGATGGAAATGGGCGAATTTAAGTCATCTTCTACCCCTATTATCACAAAAAAGTCCAGCAAAGCTTGCTTGGGTGGGATTGGCGTAATTGTAATATCTTCAGTTAGTCTCTTTTGCAGTGGTAACTAGTCAACTGATAAGTCTTATGCTGTTTTTTTTAATCTCCAATGCTGATATAACGTCAGCATTGGAGATTATGACTATTATATTTAAGAAGGAGTGGCGTCATGAAATGTATTAAATGTACACATACAAAGAAAGAGCAGTTTTCAAGCATTTTGTATGGCATTACTATATTCATAACTATAATGCTAACTTATTACTATACGTTTGCAGACTATGAGTCATTTTCACATGCTCTGGAGAATATTTCATTGTTAAATATAGTTTTGCTATCTGTAGGCTTTGTATTTTTAGTTGTACGAGTACTATCTATATTTGTGAACAATAACAGAAAATACAAGGATGCAGTTTCTACGGTACTGGTACTGCCTCTTTTTGTTTTTAGTGCTAATGCGGTATTTGTTGGCAGATTGTTAAGTTTAATTGTTGTTGGCTCAATAGTAGTGTTATTTACTATGCAGAAACACAGTAGTTGCTGTGATGAAGACATCGATTGTCAACCAACCGGCAATTCAGACACGGTAGCGTCTAATAACTTATGAAAGATGCCGTCAAGAGCAGGGTCATATTTTTTTGAATAAAGTTCCCGAAGAATTTTTGCCCTACCCTTGCGGGGTTTCTGGAAACACTACAAGTAACGAAAAATGGAATATGCCCTATCAACCAGTTTTCCACTTAGGGTAATGCCACTTTCCATACACTAACAGCTGATATGACTTTCACTCAATTTTGATGTGGTCGAGAGCGGAAGATTAATCATTTTGGAGGAATGCGTGGTTTCATTAGGCATTATCATAATTCGGTGCTTTAACAGGTGCTGTCAGCCGGATTATCGCGAAATTTTTGACCGCACCTCAAACGTACAGGAGGTAATGTAAAATGGAAGGTGATTTCAAATATTTAGAGTATGTGGGGGATGGCAGTATTTATTACGAAAAACAAAAGCCTAGAGAAAAAATGCCTTTCGAAATAATGGATATACCTCACAATTGGCTAAAAAACACTGACGACGATTTTTGGACAATGTATTATATTCCAGATCAAGAAATGATAGTGCAGGGCTTTAAGGTTCATGTTAGCACTGCTTATGCAGAAGCATCAGAAACTTTAGCAATAGTTGCAGACATACTGTTTAGCAAAAACATTCCTTTTAAACATGTCAAAGACAAAGAGTCTTTGTTTAATATGTATTCGAAACACGGTAGTAGAATTCAAGCCGGTAAATTTATTACGATATACCCCCATCCAGACGAGTTTATTCCTATTATGGATGCTCTTGTTGCGTCGTTGGAGCATTCATCCAAAAGCCCACACATTCTTACAGACAGGCGATACAAAAACAGCAATGTGTTTTATAGATATGGTGCTTTTGAGAATATCCAAAATGAAGAGGGAGTTTCTTGCATACTTAACCCAAAAGGCGAGCTAATTCCTGACTTGAGAGAGCCTAGGTTTTATTTGCCTGAATTCGCAACCATTCCTAGCAAAATAATTGACGAAGACAAAAAGCTCGCAGAAACTTTCCCAACTGAACCAAGTCGGCTAAAACTGTACAATATAGAAAAGGTTATAAGGTTTTCTAATGCAGGCGGCATTTATGTTGGTTCCAGAAAAGAAGACGACAAAAAGGTGGTTATAAAAGAAGCGCGAAAACAAATTGGGCTGGATGGCCAAGCTAGAAACGCAGAGTACCGGCTGGGAGTTGAGTATGAAGCGTTAAAAAAACTAGAAGGTGTTAGCGGTGTCGTACAGGTAGTGGATTATTTTAGTGTGTGGGAAAACACGTTTTTAGTTATTGAGTTTGTTGAGGGAGTTCCCTTATATTCATGGATGGCTCAAAACTATCCATTTGCTGAAAGTGCCGACACCAAGGAGTACTTTAACAATGTTGTTAGCATCGTAAAAAACCTCGAAAATATTATTAATGATATGAATGCTAGAGGTGTTGCCATGTGCGATATCCAAACGCAAAATGTCATGATTGATGAAAATTTGTGTGTAAATATAATTGATTTTGAAACGGCAGAAAATGCGGATGATGAATCTGTTCCCGCTTTGGCGACAAGAGGCTTTGCCAATATGTTAAACACTAAAGCTAAAGACAGAGACTGGTACTCACTTAACAGGATATTTCAGTTTTTGATGTTGCCTATCGGTGGTGTATATGATATTGACATGAGCGTAAACATAGGTCATCTCATATGGATTTACAATAACTTTAGAAAAGATGAATTTGATTATTTCTAAGAGTCTATTTAGCATAAATATTACCAATTTCCAGTGTGTTAAAGTCAGAATCTTCTGATAAGCACAGAAACAAGAGCAAGGATGGTAATTTGAAGAGAGTTGTGTAAAGTTCTTTCGC
>Ga0136643_10000976_pt1 | contig 33693 bp, 10 predicted proteins | sample TergutLab28metaG_FD_96883 | JGI IMG/M metagenome (GOLD analysis project Ga0136643, IMG submission 96883) | Labiotermes labralis P1 segment gut microbial communities from Petit-Saut dam, French Guiana - Lab288 P1 (version 3) (version 3) | ecosystem: Host-associated > Arthropoda: Insects >...
ACACCCCCTGTGTGCCGTACGGCCTGCACAGAGCCTCAGTGCATGTACAAGGGTGCACTTTACCTTACCTTATTTAAGTGCATTCCAATTCTTTAACGTGGCCGGTGGAACTGCAGCTCATATCCTCCCAGGAAGTTCCTGCAAAATGTTGGGCAATGGTAGAACGCAATGATCATTTTATTTATCCACAGAAGAAGAAACTAAATCGAGTAAGGGAAGGGAAACGAGTGGCAAATTGAAAAGGCCGTTCCTGCCCATCGGTTTCCATGAAAACTTCATTTCGCTATTTTATAGATGTGAGGTGTCATTCCACGGGTCGCGATATTTGAAAACTCGAATAGCCCTTTCAAAATTTGGTCACATTACATACCGGAATACGTATAGTTTTCATTTCTTTGCCTTTCCTTTCATTAAATCTATTGCATTAAAATCTACATTTAATGTTTTCAACGGACATTATGAAAGTTTCTGCTAAAGCCACGACTTTTTTCATGACACTGTGATATATTGACTTATGATTCTACTTCGTGCAATTATGTCGTGATCTCATCATGAAAAAATTCAATTCCGTCGGAGATCTTGTAACAATTATAACTAGTTGTGATTCAGCACTGTCACGAGTACAGACAATTTTAACCCCTCACCCCGCAACCAATCTTCCAGTGACGAAACAATATAGTTTTGGAAGAATATGCGACGCTAACTTCCACCAAATATTGCTTGATTTAAGCTGAAGATAATGCAGGCTAATAAAGACATTGATCCGTCTGATATACAAAGTTATCTTCATTAACTGATGTGGAAATCTACATAATGACAATATAAATCCATCGCTGTTTGTCAAATGTGTCATTGCTTTTGTTTTTCCTACGTGATGAGGTTAGGAAGAACAGTAAATAAACAGTTATGGTAATTAGTAAGACACTTCTGGGTATAATTTCTTTGTTAATGAATTGTTTCCGCACAGAACTGTTTCTTTGGAGCCCTGAAACTGTGACAGTAATGTACCGTACTGCGCTTTTAGAAAGAAGCTAGGACTGGTTTGGAGGAAAAGCGATAGTGAAATGACTGTTCGCTTAGTCGGAGTAATTTTTTCACCACATAAATTACCGCAAGACACACTGAGGACAACTTTAATGTGTTTCTCTGAAATTTGGTAAGCATCTACCAGACTAAACGGTGTCATATCCCAGAAGATGTCTTAATATTTACAGCCAGGAACCTCATATCTTGTACAGTAGCAGCATTGTCTTCATGAAATAATTAATTAATCAAAAACTGCTATTTTTCATTCAAGCCATCCTGGGTCACCTAATACCTCCTTCTATGTGGCAAAGGATTAGGTCCCTTTGTGTGGGGAGTGATTCACTATTTTTTAATAAGCAAAGGCAACAAAAAGGAAATTCGAGTGTAGGTGTATTTGTCCTTAAAACCACAGGTTACACTGTTAGGGGAAAGCCTATTATACCCCACTCAAACGAGGCGGAAATGCATGAGCCACTCCCGACAACACAGCGGTTAGCTTCAGTCACTTTACAGCGGTATTTCACAACTTAGCTTGGTAGCAACTGTCAGACTGTGCTTAAGGTGTGTGGTCATCGGAACTCTTTGCATCGGAAGACGATACTGAGGATAGCGATAGAACATACAAATAATTTTATTAATATACATGTAACTGTCTGGACAGTTGCCGCTATCTCAAAAGCATTGCTTCTCCTCCTCCTCATCTTCCTCTCCTTCCCCTATTCTTCCCTTTTATTTCCTTCTTTTCTTCTTCTTCCTCCTCCTCCTCTATCATATTCTAATAACATCATGCATTTGCCCATAAAACATGTGTGAGAATGCATTTCGTAGAAGCATGGGGTCGGAGCGCGAATTGATCTTTGAGGCCTACATTCAATTAGTCTGAGCATGATTCGTTTCATTTCATTCACTTTACTCTCCGTATATCCATATACAGGTAAAGTACCAAGGATGTGGAAATGGTCAAAGTAGTTGTATAAATATCTGTTAAAAATACAGATGTCAAATGCTTAAATATAATTGTAATATAATGGTCATATAGTTATTAACAATTATGACATCAGAACAATTACAATTAAGACGTGTGAGTTGTTATTAGTACAGATGGTGTGGTACTTCGACGAAACTTCTACGATCGATGCAAAAATAAAAAAAATTCATTCAGCCAGTTTTAGCTACAAGAAAAAAACGTAAGCTTTTTAGACCCTTTCCTTTCGAAGGAACATCGGGTAGGGACGCCTCAAGCGAGGGGATGGGGCCTGCCAGGTTATAGCCTCCTCTCCCCCACCCCAAATTGAAACTAAAAAAAAAAGTATTTTTTAAACAAGATGATATCAAACGTTTTAAGTTATTTGCCCTTCGGTCGAATTCAGCCACAAAAATCGGCTGAAGACTAGTATATTAAAACTTTGAAAAATAAAATAAAAATCTAAGGACGTCTTCCATGAAATTAAAAAAAAAACAAAATTTAAATTATGTGAGTCATGGGACTTTTATGCCCATAGATGCAGTTGCAGTGTTATATTACAGTTACACTTATGGCATAATGTAATAACAAAATTTTTAAAATCAAACATAACACTGAAAAATTCTGGGTTCATACCTGGTGTCAGGAACCACTCACTCACGTCACAGTGTCACATTGCAGAAGATCTATTCTTCAGCTACAGCGCTGTGGGAACCTCAAGTGTCTTGTTTATATTATTTGTGTTCTCAGTGAGTGGACTAGATGTTGCAGAATAAGGAAAAGAATCTAACACAAACATACAACAACAGAAATGCTGAATAAATAAAATTGCTGTGTTACTTCTGGTCACCCAAGGGATAGCTTAGGTTAAGAAGATGTAATGTTGTTTCTTCTTGTGGTTTTAGATATTTCTGCAATACACAAGGGTGTGAATTTCATGCTGCCATGATAACATTATTTCCAATGCAGGTAACTGTTATAGCCATGGACATTACTATTGTATTAATTTATTAATCAGTGCAAAATTACTAATTGGAAAGAGAGGTCAGAACACAGAGCTGACTGAGAGAAGTCCATTTAGTAAGTGCAGGTCCACATTGGACTGTAGTGCCATCAAAGAAGATGGATATGTATTAGGTGGCACTGACTGTCAGAGAGATCTGTCCTTAGTAAATCAGCCAAGAGGTAGTCATGCTTCAGTTGACACTGTAGCCTTGACATGTGCCAATAACAAGGTACCATAAAATAGCAGCACCACTAAATCTATTCAGCTGCCTTTCAAGAAGATTCCAATTTCAGGCATGCATATTCAGTGAAACTGTGATTTCACAGTACCCCTCAAGATCTCTAATGTATAACAGTCAATCAATGAAAAGGTTATATATGGGGGGAAATGTCAAATTGTCCCACTAAAATTTCAGCAGCTAAATGTTGTCTCTGTGCATGCCATTAACGCATATGGGAGAACAAAGACATAGATCCTATCTTGTTCAAGCTCACCACAAATGTAGATGAGTGGTTAACTTCACACCCCAGCTACTAGCACTTCAGAGGAGAGAAAAATCCCTTGCTCCTGCTAGGAATCAAAACACACTATCTCAGTCATGAAACCTGTGGCCTAGTCACTATACTGACAATGCTCTACAAGCTCAACCACAGGCCTTACACTAGTCTAAAATGCTTATTCCTTTTAAACTTATATCCATTCATATTATAGAGTGTTTACTCAGCTTAATGCTGAGAAAAGAGTCCTCACTGTTTGCCTTCATATTTCAAAGCCATGGAGTTTTGCTTCAAAACTTAAAAGAGATTGTGGGGATGTAATGAATTGTAATAGACTAAAAATTCAATGTAGATGAGGAAAACAAACATCAGGTTCTATTTTGAAGTATCAACTCATCATCGGACTGAAGGAAGTAAGGAACTTAGTGAAGAACATTGTAGGATACAGGAAGGATCCCTAGTTGAGATTCATACACTTACAGATGTGCAGTTCAATTTGTACTTCCATTTAATACGGTATAAGAAATTTATATCCATATAATCAGGTTACTGGATTTATAATTCTTATAATCAATATGAATCTTTTAAATTTATTGTGTACGGATTTGTTATCCATCAATATACAGCAGTACAAATATTTCAGCACTGTCATATAAAAAGTATCTCACAGTAGCCACTTTCAGTAACATTTCAGTGGTACATTATAGATGCTGAGATGATTTGGCACTTCGTTATACAATGTTACCACCTAACAAGTGTTGCTTATGTTTGTCTTATGTCTATATTGAGGGCATGGCTTTAAGTGGAACATAATGAACTAGGATAGTACACCAATAAAATAAGCTGCTGAATTCCACTCTTGGCCTTCATTTGTACATTGCATCTGTATTACACTGCTAAATATATTGGAGAAAAAATTAAGCAGGTTCTGACTAACAGATTCATCACACAACTTCTTGCACTGTAAGTTCCAAAAATAGAACTGCTTCCAAAAGTCTATGCTCCAGATCATGTTAAAAGCAAGTAATTGCTTCAGTATGAATAGATTTCACTGTCATTATTGTAGCATCACAGTTCATAGGCTATAGACTGGATACAACTCACAAACATTCAAGTGACATACAAAAATTTCTCACCAATTTCTTTGTAAACACATCTTATTTGGAAGAGAAATTATGGGTCCACTAAATCTTTACATGCATATCAAGAACATTTATCACTATAAATTGGAACAAAACTAGCTGGTAACATTCATGGGCTTGCAATATAAAGTTATGCAAGAATGATACATATTGATTTATACTGGCATCCTCACATCACTTCAGTATACTTCAGTACACAAAACCTATTTTATTTTATGATGTCAGGTGCATTTTATATTCACATATTAGGTAGAATACTGGAAGGATAAATTATCTTTATTGAAGAATGTTCATATTACTCCAATAGCAATACAGGTAAAGCAAGAATAGGCAGGATATTATGTCACTTCTAATGGTGACATGATACACATAGAACATTTAAAATGCTGCAACCTGGACCTTCATGTTGAATGTGCAAGCAAGAATGCTCCATTCATATTTTTGATTAGCGATCTCTACAGGCACAACTGTTTATTAATTATACAAATGCAACAGCCTGAACAAGTTCACTACATATGACATCTGACAATACTAGTACTGCTACACAGAATTGCCAGACATCCTAAGTGATGAACAGTTGTAAACTATTCACAGAAACACACATGCTGTCTGACAAATAACTGGTCTGCTTCTGTGAAAAAAATATAGTGTCTCTAACCTTCAGTGAGTGTAGGTCTCCTCCTGACATTACTATGAGGGTTGTCCAGAAATTAAAGAAAAAAAAATGGGTGGGAGGGGAAGGGAAATCACCACTGTGAAAGTGGCAACCATCCTGCTCGCAGCCCAGACCTCGCTCCCAGCAATTTCCATTCTTTTTTGCATTTAAAGGAACATCTAGCCAGCCAGAAGTTTCATGAAGCTGAAAAGGTGAAAAAAAAAAGTCACTATGTGGTTGGGTGCGCAGGCAGTGGAGTTCTGTGACATTATAACACAAAAAAAAATCATATCCAGACTCAACAAATGCATTGATAAAGGTGCTGATTATGTTGAAAAATAGCTAAAGGTATGTGCTAAGAGTCTTTTCACTCGATTTTGTTAATAAACATTTTTAAAAATGTCATCACATTTGTAACTTAACTTCCTGGAAGTCCTAGGTACATGCATCACTACCATCCATACAAAACATTCTCTGAGAAGTTTTTTACAGTATTGTTTTCTCAAGGAGATGTTTAAATGAAGAAGTCACATGGGGCCAAATCAAACAAGTATAGTACATTCCAACTTTGATTTCTTTGCCAAATACTGCTGACAGAAATTTTCCACTTTCATTGCCATAATGTGAAATCCACTTCAATTCTTTTCTGTGGCAAACTTTGGCATTTTCAAATAATGTAGTTAATTATTCCAAGTCTTTAAGGTATACATAGTGGAACCATTTGTTTAAGGAACAAATTCGTAATGAGGAATTCCAAATTGTATGGTTTGCACTTACAGTTTGGCATCATCACCATGTTCATTTTGGTCTTAGAGGCTTCAGCACTTGTTTTGCAGGTCACACTGACAGACCCAGGTTTAACAGTACATACTATTTCTCTGTTTAAAAGTCTGTTTTCCCCATTAATCTTGATGAGTGGTCTCACCAAAGGTCTGTTCTTTGTTACTGCTTGCTATTAAAACTGTTCCAAACAGTTGTGACATGCACCTTCATATTCATATCTTTGGTCAAAGCCATTCTTACAGTCTTGGTACTCATGTTCATTTCTGCTATGTTTTGAAGAGTCAGTAAGCGATATCTCACAATTTCAGGTCCTTTTTCTACATTCAAATCAGTTTTGCAATTTCCATATCTTCTGTCATCTGTAACAATTCTTCAGTCTTAAAATTTTTTTACCCACATACATCTCATATTCTTCTCACTGTTCACTTCCCTTAAATTGTCTGTAACATGAAATTACATTTTTCTTCAACATGTTTATACATTTAATGCTGAATTTCTAGTCTAACACTGTGTTAAATGGGTCCCAGTCATCACAGAATAGTAGCAAACTTGGCAAAGTCTTAAAATCTGTTACAACAAGTGTTCACACATCACAACATCCATAAATATATTTGGACCTCTCCTAATGGCAAGATTCACAGTCACATTGATCACATCTTGAGAGTATATGACATTCGAGTATGCCTCATGTCCATCTTTCAGAGAAGCTAACTGTGATAATAGATCACTATCTAGTGGTTACAAAGGTTACAGACAGACTGTATGTAAGCAAGCAACACAAAAATTTGACAATAAGGGAATTGATTGCAAGAAGCTGAATGATACAAAAGTTGATGAAAAGTATGAAGTTAAATTCTCAAACAGGTCTAGAGCTTCGGAGAAGTTAAAACAATAGCAGAAACATCAACATGGCTTGGGAAGGTATTACAGAGGACATCAAAATTTCATGTAAAAGGAGTCCAGGTCACTACTATTCAGAAGAAGCATAAACCATTGTTTGAAGAAGGATGTTTAAAATTTTGAGATCAAAGGAACTGCAGTGATTGCAAGACCCAAGCCAAATGGATGCACATATGCTAAACTACATATGACTTAAAACTAGTTGATATCTCAGGAAAAAAACTGGTAATATTTAAAATGTAAAATTAACAAGCTTTAAACAAACAGTAAGAACAAGAATATAATAAATTTGTATAAAGGCATAAATAAATTTACATTGGGTTACAAGCATAAAACTAACTTTGTAAGGGATGAGAAAAGCAACGTGCTTGCAGATTCCTACAGTATTTTGAATACATGGAAGAATCACTGGTCAAATCTTGAATGTACCTGGGGTTAATGTTTGGCAGACTGAAACACACACAGCTGACCTACTAGTGCCCAAACGTAACTCCTCTTTGTTTGAGATGGCTACTGGCAAGGTGAATATTTGCAAATCACCAGATATGATCGCATTCCAGAACAAGTGTTTCCATCAGAAAGTAGAACAGTACATCCTGAGATTCATCAACTTACTACTTTTGGGACAAGGAAGAATTGCCTCAGCGGTGGATGGAATAAACTACTGATATACCAATTCATAGAAGGGGAGATCAAGGCATATCACTCCTATCAACTACATACAAAATTATCTAACATTCTTCTGTGAAAACTAACTCCATAAGTAAATGTAAAGCAATCCCATTACAGGCCTGGAGAGGCCCTGAGGGTTCCAGGAGGTTCAGGCTACCAGATTTCAAGACAATCAGCACATGAAGGTGGTACGGTTGTCAGCCCTACACACCGGCCGCCTTTACCCCCAGGAAATATTCCTGGTACTCATTTCTGTTAGAGGCTGAGTCAACCCTAGGGCCATAATGCAGCCGAAAGGATTATGTCAATTAAAAATTTCAATGACACCATTGGGAATCGAACCTGTGACCTTTCAGCTTGTAGCGCAATGCCTCAACCAAATGTGCCGTGTGCCCCAACTCCGTAAGTAGTTGTAAGTATTGTGGATCATCATGTGGATTTCAATGTAACAGACCAACTATGGATCAGATATTCTGCATTCTGCAAGTACTTGAATGCATGAAGAAAACGAGCACACTAAAACTGGGCAATGCTGGATAACATTCAGTCCAGATGTATTTCTGTTTTCTATCAAAACACATACATTAAAACATACAGGACTAAATTTTGCCTGTGTTTTACACAGGTGTGAAAATTTGTCTTTCATATTAAGGAAGGATCAGAGACTGAAGGTGTTCAAGAACAGGGAGGAAGTAACAGGAGGCTGGACAAAATAACATAATTGGCATCATGCTTTGTACCTCTCACTGTATATCATTAGGGTGATCAAATCAAGGAGGATGATATGCCAGGGGCATGTAGCACATATAAGGAAGAAGAGAAATGTACAGAAGGATTTGGTGGGAAACCTAAACCACTTGGAAAATAAAGGCATAGATTGGTGAAAAATATTGAGATGGTGTTGTATAAGGAGGTAAGGATGTTATGAATTGAATTCATCTGTCTTAGGATAGGAACAAGTGGCAGTCTCCTGTATCACAGTATTAAACCTTCAGGTTCCATCAAATGTTGGGAATTTCTTGGCTAGCTGGGGTACTAGTCACCTTTAATTAGTGTCTGGTATAACAATTTCTGACTCATGTTTCTAACAAATAAAACATCAAGCCACATAATGAATGGACACTTGTCACAAAACTGCTGAATCATGCAGCCACAAGTTCCATCATGTGTCAACTTATTATCATGGTTGTCACTTGAAGCAGTAAAATCAATGTGGTCATTTCATTCTTAGATACTGTACACACAATGCTCTTAAACATGGCTACCTCTGCTAAAATGAGACATGGCAGTACACAACACACTTCCTTGCCTTCATTTCATACTTGTTATGTGCTGCTACTAGGGCTTTTATGGTAATTCATGTACTGTAGCTGGTGTCCTTCAATCATTCATCTGTCATCAAAGTGCCATCAAAGATACGAGCACAATATACATTTGTAAATGGTTCATTGTTGTTATGCTTATTCAACACACTGCCACGCACATTCTGTGTAGGTTTGTGTGTATTATTCTTTGTGCAATCACAGTGATTATTTTTCATGCTTCATTCTTACTGAAATTCTTCATATCTTCATTTTTTACCATGTTTTTAGAAGTGGAAAACCTGCAAACATAGCAATGTTATGTTACCTATTACCATGTTCAAAAATACTCCTGCTGCTATTTTAAGGCAATAAATGAAGCTCATAAATAGGAATGTCTGCATACAAGAACAATTTTCAAGTGACACAAGCATTTCGAGGACAGATGACACTTCACGGCAAATGTGTGTTTCGTTCAAGTGAGCTAGATCATCCCACACCACATTACTCACACGGGTGAAATGATGAATCAAAACTGTCAAATTCAAGTCTGAAATTTAGCATCTCTAGTATCCATCTCCATTAATGTACCCATGCAATCCTTACAGACCATATGAAAATATCTACAATTTGAACTTGCTGAATGACATCCAAACAACAGCAGCAGTATGACATGTGAAATACGCTTATGGGTTTTGAACAAAACAGGGAGGTCTTTGCAGAGTAATACCACTGGTGATTAAATGTGGCTCTCTTAGAATCAGAGAGGAAAACAATACGCCCGTCAATGGCAGTATTTTGATTCACTTTGGCTTCAGGTGATGTTTAATGAAAAATGTTTCCAAGCTGACTGCACTTCTTTACCAAACTGTTTCAGACACAACCTACACCACTTAAAATTATACATTGTGCTCCATGTATCAGGTTTATATTTGGCCACAGTTTCTTTCATTGCTGACCGGGGCATGGCAACTTTATTGCACAGAAACTCTGCATCCACTGTGATGTCCCACAGCTCTTGTGCTCAAATCAGAGAAAAAAGAAACCCTGTACTTTCATGTGCTCACACTGTCACATATTAAAACGTTTTAACCCTTTAAACGCCAAATTAAACCCCATCTGCCATTTGCTGGCATTATTAGGAGCTCACCATATTCTCCACGTTAGCAGGATAAAGGTTAATTAAATATCACATGCAATTTCTTATTAAAATACATGCATAGAACAAGAAGTCCTAAAAATATTATTTCTCCATCACATTGATCTTTGGTAATGCATCAAGTGTGTATGTATAACACCAAGAGCTGGTAGACTTTATATTGCACAAAGTTTAAATTTCACTGACAGTTTCCACATGTGCTGATAATGCACATGTCTACAACAAAATATTGGCTAAAATGTGTTAAACTTAATACATAATGTTATATGGTGTAAATGGTTTGTGAACAAAATTTTCAAAAACAGATTACTCCATATGCCTTCATGGCATGGTGCTGAAGTATAAGAACAACTTTACCTTTTTACTTTGCCCTTGTTTTGTTAAGACAACATAGCTCTTAAGTCACAGTAATGCCATTTCACAAACTGTACAACAGACCACAAAAAATGCTGGTGCTCAAACATTACCCTATGCATGATCATGCAATTTATATTTGTTACCACAGTTGAAGCATTACTACTTATCTGCATGATGAACTTCATGCTACTACAATGCAGGCACTTGGCACGACATAAAAAACAAGGGTTTCCGAACAGTATTTAACAACTAGGGGGAGCACTGGACGAAACATGCATGCATCTGTGGAGGGTACATATTGGAAAGAAAGTACTATGGGATGAAAAAGATGCTGAAGACAACAGTGGTACATATAGTGCATGAATTAAATGAATAGCCCATGTATTACTAACGCATGTTAAAGTATATCCATAGGTGTATATTTTTACGTATAGAACAATGATTGTAACACATTACACAGATGACAATGTAATGTGATTGTACATTTGTCTCACTTCACAGTTATCCAACATCTGTTAAAGTTCTTATATTTCTGTAGAAGTTATTCATGTAGATTAAAAGAATTAATGTTGTCAGCACTGTGAACATTTCACTCTGACAGTGTATGTCTGTTGAAACATGGGTAGAAAAGTGTATTCAAGCAGAGAACAAACATTTTCCAAATGCATACAGTGCATCTGTGCATAGCTCACTGCCATTCCTGTTAATTTATTTCAGATATACAGTTAATGTTGCAAAGCTAATAGGAAACTTGATAAAATTAGATTTGAGCTTCATGTATGGCAGATTTTTTACTATACAGATGAAGACCAACTTCAGAGTTGTGACAACTGTTTGTGTACAGCCCAAATAAGTAACGGCATTGACATCTGGTAGTTTCCGAGTTATGGACAAACACAACTTCAGTGTAAGAGGTCACGCTATGGACTCTGTGCAAAGACTGCATAGATATTCTGTAAATAAACCAAATACCTCATAGGTAACAAGAAGTACACTAAACCAATATTGGAGATGATGCATTTGTGGAGGTTTGGTTGACAACATATGATATCATCTATCCCATGAGAAGCCACCATCCTGTCCCTACTGCTATGTTCATCCTTTTTCACAATGAAGGGGCAGCCAGCTAGATGAACTTTGGGAACTGCACTTTAGAGGGCACCATAGGCCACCATGCCCATTTACACCAAGTCCAACACAGTAGCCACATAGCTCATTGCCAGAGTAAATGCAGCCACAGAAAGCCACACCAGTATGTGTGGCTCACAAAACAAGTTGTGGCCAAACCTGACATAAGAATGTGAGGGCATAACTTTATTTATCTGACTGAGGATAGGGAACACAGTAATGAACCTTTGGGTTCTACAAAATGTAAGGAATTTTGGAGTAGATGAGGGCCTATTAAGTTTTTCTAGACAGACTCTCCTCCATGGAAGTACCTAGTTAATATTATATAATATTATTAATATTAATATTACAACATAAGGCAAAGGATTTCAACTACAAGAGTGGAAATGAGATAAGTCTTAGCAAAGTTTATCCTGTAGGTTGTTGTTCCTTTACACAAGCATGGAATTTTGCCTCACAGTATCTTAGGAAATGATGACAATACCTCAACAAAAGACTCCTACATCATCTTCAATTGCATTAGTGCTCTAATATTGTAACAGCCCTAGGGGTGGTGTACAAAGCTGTGATGATACTTGGGTTTATGTCTAACACACATCTACATGTCAGCAAGTATCAAGTAATCTCACAGAACACTCTCACACTACCTTTACTGCAATTAGCAGGGCAAATACACTCCAGTATAACGCTATTTTGCACATTTTCCTTCAGTGTGAAAGTGTTTTGCATGAGTTAATTTGTTAATTAGATTTATGTGGACATTAATAATGACTAAGATGTGAAGTTCAACGAAAATGGAAATTAAATATGGGGTTGCTGCATCATAACAATCCACTGTCATATATAGAACTTCCCCCCACAATTATTTCTCACAGACTTCAGCACAATGGTACCCTCAAACCACATCTATCAGATTTGTAGTACCAAATAATAATATGTTCTTAGATTGGAACATGCCATAAAATAAAATTTTTGGGCATACCTGTAACTGTAATTATGTGGGAATACAAGCATTAAAGATACTTTAACAAATGTCAGATACATGGAATCATTTGTAAAAGAGACAGGTATATGCCCAAGGCCAAACAATCTCTTTCTAAGCTAGGTAATATATGCACTGAACATTGGCTTTGCAACAGTAGGAAAGTAGAGAATGCACTTTAAATTAACAATTTTTCAATGACATATATATAATTGTAAAGAATAAATTTGGTAATTAGACAGTTACACTCCACACTGGAAATGTCTGGGAGCAACAGTTTTAAATCCTACTTGCATCATTCTAGAGAATCCTCTACCTTCATTTTTTGTGGTGTCCAGTTTTTCAGCAACAAATTTCAGATTTTATAAGGTGTTTGTGATAAGTGATGCCTATCTGGATGCCACAGAACGACAGAATGATAGAAAATAACAGTTACTTGCCCTGCGATACTGTGAAATGTCAATATGGTACCAGTCATATTTGATACAAAGTACAGGACAGCTGTGCATTTTGGAATTCAGCTCTATCAATGGAAATTCTCATCTCACAGAACATTCTAGTCCATGTCTATATACACATGCCTCACATAAACCTCAAAAGAATTTAATGTCTTCACACCCTGCACTAGTAATTCAAATTAATCCTTCATTATAATTACTTTTCTGAAGTGACATTATTATTATTATTATTATATTATGTAAATATTGCTGTACAAAATAACAGCAAGAAGGGAAACAAGATATGAATTAGGTTCACTTACAAAAACTCAAGATATGCACAATGAGCTTTCACATCTAGAACATGTCATTTGGTGAAAATCTGCAGGCAAATAGTGGAAACATTTCAACAAACATTTCTGAAAGCAGAGAAATGATCTTATATGTCAGATACCGGCCGCAAAAACTGACAGACAAAAATAAACCTAAGATGTTCTTAAATCCAAGGTCTTCCAATGTTCTGAGAGCTCACTTAAAGGGACTGCACTGACATAGAATGAGTTCTTTAAGGAGGGCATCATGAAGTGCTCTAACTAAATAACAAATTGACTAGTACACGTCGGCATAACAAATATTTAATAAATTAAATAAATATTTGTTGTGCTGATGTGTACTAGTCAATTTATTTATATAATGAGTTCCTTTGAAATCTGGATCCCAGCTCTCAACCAAAAGCCTTGTACCGGTAAACATCACTGTTCATATATCATCCAGACTTCATGTTCATGGACATCAGAGTAGTCAAGTGTAAACCTATCTCATCACAATTTTGTTCACTGCTGCTGAAGTTGGCAAGCTGGATCAGTATGAGAAAAGTCACTCTGATACCTCTTGCCCAAAATCATAAAACTCTTAGTTGCCTCAAAAGCTTCAAGTCTTATCAATTAGAACCACACATTGGGTATAAGTAAAAATATATAAATAACATTAACAAATATATCAATGACCTGTGCAAAATTCCAACAATGAGCAAAAGTAACATTCCTTAGACATATCAGAGTGAATCATATTTTCAATAATTTCCTGTACTGTATTGTAAGCTTAATTACTGAAAATGCCCCAATATTCACATAAGGTTCTCACATTCAGTTCCACTTGTACTTCTTCACAATCTAGTGTTCATATCACACATGAACTAACATACCTATTTACCTTCCTGCACTAAGACTGCAAATTGTAAATCTACTACACAACAAAAGTACGTTTTGATATAATTCTTTTTGTACAGCATGACAATTAGGTTAACTATCACCACAAAGAAGTGATTTAAGTTTAGAAATTTGTTATACTGGTAAAAATACTCATGTTCCTTTCAACAGAGTGAAATATCACTGAACATCATTATTCAGTGAGCAGGCTACCTCAGTGATAATGCATCTGACTTGTTATCTAGAAGTAAATGATTCAGATCTCAATCAGGACATTCACTGTTCATATCCTTCCCATCACATTCTGCAATCCTACTACAAAACTGCTTTCTTTTAAGCCTTAACTATTCACATTCCTTAACATTTTCTCATCAACCCCTCAGTTTAAATCCAAGAAAATACCATTTACTTTAAACAATTATTTTTATCTTCCTAAATACACCAATCCCAAGCTAATAAGCAACTGCTTTAACAGTATTTGTAGATGTAAGATGTGCATTTAAATGACTATTGTTTGCTGAACAACCTTATACTGCACTCTAGTGAGGCTCCTTAGTACTCATACTCAATGAGGGAGCTTAATTTATGAATTTAAAATCAGGATTTTGTATTGAACTTCATTTTCTTTGGACTTCCCACTTGTTTCACACACAATGTGTTCATGCTGTATGAAAAGCTTATACTGTTTACACATGTCTGTTTTTAACCACACAGTAGTACAGGTACTGTTAACTGGATGAGCGGGTAATTATGGTACGAGTTCTGTAAATAAGGAAGCAAGTTACTAATTTCTTAGTAAGTACTGTATTAGGGTGACTGTTACAGTAGTTTGCTCTCAAAATATTTTATAAGCTTTTCTTTGCAAATAAGATTAAGACAGTTTAAGTCTTACTGTATATGATTTCTCTTATGACCTACAGGAGATGGACAAAATAACAGAAACACCAAAGAATATAGGAATCAAAATTGTGTTGGCTGCACCAAAAGAACATTACTTGTATCTTTCATTATTGTTTTGTTTGTTTACACTGTGCAGTGCCAGTGTTGACACATTACAGATTGTGTTAAACTGCAAAATGGGAGACTTGTCAGATTTTGGAACAGGACAGATTGTTGGTGCATGTTTAGCTGTAGCATCTGTAATCAAAACAGCCACTTCATTAAGTGTATCCAGAGCAGCAGTTTCCAAGGTTATGACCGCATACACCAATCATGGGAAGACATCATCAGCTGAAAGGAATAGTGGCCAAAAAACCAAAACTAAAGTGCAAGGGATTGCTATACATTGAAGAGGATTGTGTCTAAAAATCATAGAACTACTGCAGCAAAGGTGACAGCAGAACTCAATATTCATCTTGAAAGACCATTTCCACAAAAACAGCCTGACAAGAGCTTCACCAATCCAACATCCATTGTAGAGCTGCAATTGCTAAATCTCTGATTACTCAAAACAATGATACAAGGCAAAAAAGATGGTATGATCATAAAACCTGCATATCTTAAGACTGGAAACATGTAATAGTCAGATGAGTCATCCTTCACGTTGTTCCCAACATCTGCCCAGATTTATGTTTGGAAAATGCCCAAGGTGGCCAATAATCCTGTATGCCTGGTTCTATTGGTGAAACATGGAGATGGATCTGTAATGATTTGGGCAGCAATATCTTGGTATTCTGCTGGTCCCATAATTACTTGGAATGGTCAAATTACTGCCAGCAATTAAGTGGTAAATTTTAGGTAACCACGTACATCCTATGGTCTAGATGTTGTTCCTAATAATGATCACTTTCTCCAAGTTGACAGTTTGCCCATATACACAGCCAGATGTGTTCAGTTTTGGTTTGAGGAGCATGAAGATGCACATCAACATCTTCCCTGGCCAGCACAATCACCAGACTTAAATATCATCCAACCAATGTGGTCAGTTTTAGAGAGCAGGGTGAGAAGCAGATTCCCTCCTCCATAATCTCTCAAGTAACTAGACGATATTCTTCATGAACAGTTGTAACAGTATTCCTTTAGATACTGTTGAGAACTTATCTGAGTCTACACCAAGAAGGATACAAGCTGTATTACAGGCAAATGGTCACCCAACTCCATATTAATAAGCATATGTGCATCCTTCACAACTGTTCCCATTATTTTGTCCTTTCCCCACATTTTTCAAATTCAATGGGTCTGTTCAGCACAAGCTGAGTGTACAGAAAATGACAATACAATCTAAACTTATCCTATACCCACTGTGAAACTGTGTACTGTAATATTTCATACCCGACTATGTGCCACAGGCTTGCTCAAAAGTTGTACTTGCAAAGACGCATTTTCAGAAGGCCCCAGTGTCTATTTATTTTCTGAGATGAAAGCATTTCTTCCCAACCACTTCAGCCTCACATTGACCTATTAATATGGACTAACAAATGTACACATTGCACAACATATAAATATTGATCACCAGTACCAGTATTCCAAACACAGTATAACTGAGGGCAATAGGATTGTGTTTGATGCAAACAAAGACTTTTTCAAAATGGCCATAATAATACCCAATTTGCATGCCTTTACATTCTATCAAAACTGAAAATTTCCTAAAACAATGGTTTGATATCACAGGATTCCCAACATGGTTTACTGCAATACATAAAAAGTTAGGATGTGCTTGATGTTAAGGGAGTGTGCAGGCTGATGGCCAATGTGAACTGCACATCTGTTGTGTTCCATGGCATTCAAAATTTTGCACTGAAATGTTAATATATGTAAACAAAGGAATTGTTGTTCCTTAGCACTTCTGGTTTTTTTTCTTTGAAAATTTCAAAATATGAGGATGTTGTCAATTTTAGTTCATTGTCTGATAGATAGCGTACATGAAACCTGATTTTTTTTCAGTGTTCATTTTACTGACTCTAAAAACATTTGAAACATAAGAAAACACTTATTTTTTTTTTTAGCTAATAATGGGTTCATTTTGTTACAGCAGCATTTTTGATTACCTGGCTATTCAAATTTGCATACCGAACCTACTTTGAATAAAGATACAATCAAATTCGAACAAACTGTGTACACAATGTTTGGACCAGCCAACAACCTTTATGTCTCAACCATCGTTTGGTCCATGTAGGTCACTATAAATGATTTAAATAAAGTAAGTGGAAGTACGAAAGGTTTTCATACATGACTATAAATAAACAGTAAATTCAAGTTTGAAAAGTCACAGCAAATTCAAGTTTGAAAAGTCAAGGTATATTATGTTCTTAACGAAGTAATGTTACAACAATCGCCCTTTCCAAAAAAATATCATCAAACAGAATATACAGAGGTCCTGCAGCGTAAGTAATAACATTCAGTCACTGACCTATTGTCTAGCCCAAACTCCTGTATTCGTACACCAGGAACATACGTCAGCATTGTGTTCAAACATTCTTGGACACACAGAAATGGTTAAAATACATTACACAGGTCCATGACTAACTGTTTAACTCATATTACTGGACCTCTACTTGTCTGTTTTGGAAGTGGCAATCATTTCAAAAATACTTCATTAAGGACAGACTATACAAGTTCTTGACCATAAACTCTGTACTTTATCTTGAATTTTATGTTAATGTACACATCACTTATATCACATAGGTAAACCCGGTGTACTGAACTCCTTCAATAACATACTCTTCGGTTAACTTGGAACTCCTTGGTAACAGTCTAGGTGGGCAAAAACACGTTAGGGTCATAAAAAAGGTAGCTGTATAGTCCTAAACTTGTGTCTATAGTTTTAATTTAATGACTTATTAAATATATGCATGGTAGAAGTCAAATACTAGAAGATACACACTTCCATGTTATTAAACTTAGGTTGTAATATAAATAGAAAAATAAAGTTCGCATTAATTCTCAACTTCCTTCTAACAATGACTACAGCTGTCACCTTCAATAATTTCTGTTCCTTTTCTCCAGAAATTCAAGTACAACAATTTCAGAGATGACACATTAGGAATCACTGTTAAGTCCCCTTGTGGAAGAAAACTCAATCTCCTTATGTCTATGAGATTTAGCCACAAATTTATTTACAAACCACGGTAATAATATGATCAGTTTCAACAGAATTAGGAAACACAGTCACTGCAACTAATAAACATCAATATCTCTCAAAAGGAAGATTTAAAATGTATTCAAGCCACGATGATAATCAAATAATGAATTTCATAATACACATATGTATATAATGTACATATACTTTCAGAATTCATCAACCTGATCAAGAATCATGACTACTGCATAAGTAATCTAATCACTTGAAATAACAGACATACTAGTAATTACTAAATTACTTTGTTGCATTATTTATCCATATGGGAAACAGTGTATAAAAAATAAATAGCCTAAAATGTTGGTATACTAAAATAACATGTAGCAATTCATCAAATCATACAGGTAAAAGTGAATGAACGCACTATGTACATAGAATTCGATAAATACACATTTAATATCGCATTGCTGTGTTTCTCAATATGAGGCCTTTATGAGAAAATCATCAGATCCCATTTCTGAACCTTTGATATTACTACTTTCTCACATTCCTGTCTTCTCTTCCATAAGTAACGTGGTACAATTTCATTTCTCTGATAAACGCTACTGACATAGCATATGAAAAATGTGTAATATCAGTTTTACTTCTGTTGGTGGAATAATAATAATAATAATAATACATTATTATTATTATTATTATTATGATATACAATGATTCTGAACTTCAGCTACCATCCACACAGTTGTTCATTTGCAAAGAAAACAGGTATTTTGTATATTTACACTTACGAGTGTCCAATTACCTTCTGCTACACGTGTTTGAAACTGTTCGATGCAAGCTGCAGACAGAAACCACCAGGAATTCTTTAAAATTTGTATGAATCCATTTACAGTTAGTTATTGTGCTACCTATCTACACTATTTACAAAATTTGTTTTTCAAAGAGGAGAACACCAACAAAGAAACAACACACATATGAAGTAGAGCTTCCACAACTTCACACATAAACCAGTGTCTAAAGAGGTCCTTCAATACTGTATACATAAACCCAACACACCTCACACATGTAATAAGTAATCACTCCTTGCTGCAGCCCTTTTTCTGCAGTCTGGGCAAAACCACTTGCCCTTTGGTGGCACCATTATACCTACACACTCGAAATGAAACCATTCAATTGCACAATCTTTACCGTCACACGCAATCATTTCTGAAACTTCATCATACGGACACTGGCAGTAACAATACAAGTTTTCATTCTTTTGTTGCACAGTATCACTTTCTCTGGCAACTGACACTGTATTTGTCTGCACTGCTGATGAGGTATCAACTTCACTATCTGCATCAGATAGATCATCTTCATCTTCTTCATCATCATCATCATCATCATCATCATCATCATCATCATCGTCGTCGTCACCATCACCACCACCACCATCATCATCATCATCATCATCCCGCTCCTTTACAGCCTCACTATCACTGTTGGATGACTCACTGCTGCTTTTCTTTGTGTCCTCTTGGTCACTGTCACTGTCTTCCATGGCCTCCTCTTCTGATTTCTCCTCATTAACAGTTGGAAACTGAACTCGTTCAGGCTTAGAGACAGAGCTGCTGCATCCTGCTGCAGGCTGCACTGCTATGACCGGGTTTGTTCTACGCCACTTTACTGGCGGTTGTTCAGGTTCATCATCACTAGAATCCCCATAAAATCTCTTGGGAACTCGCTTTCGTTTGGAAAGACGTTTGCTCTCTGTTTCTGAGCCACTACCTGTGCTGTGATATGCTGCAGTTGGCGTTGTTGGTTCAAGGTGGCTAACAAGAAAGGGACTTTGAACTGATCGCACTGGTGTGGCTAGGCTTGTAGCACTCAAGGAACTGCTTGCAGATGTTTTTGGCATAGTTGATTTTGAAAACACAGGTGTCTGAGTATCATAATAGTCTGTAGGAATGTTGAGTTTCAGTGTTTTTTCCATTTTATTTTCTGAAATGATTTGCTGAGGTTGCAATTTTTTATGTTTCTTTGTTTTCTCTTTCTTCCTTGGTACAGGATCTTGAATGGAACTAGGTGGTGGTGACTGACCAGATTGTGACATTGTGCCATTATTAACAGGTGCCACTGCTGCCAACAAAAGAAGCTGGTTTCGTTTTTCTGCAAAAAGTTTGTTGGCCAGTTTCTGTGGATATTGGTCATAAAAATCCTCATCTGTCTCTGTTTCATCTGTGTCTAGATCTGATTCTCTTATGGGCAACTCCACATCATCTGGTTCAACCAAAGTGGCCACAGGCAGAACCTCACTTTGTTCAGGGGGTATATTAGCTGCTGTTTCTGTTGAATCTACTTTAGCGGGTGTTGCATCCTCGTCTTCCTCCATTTTCCTCTTTTTTGCCCTCTCTCTCCTGCGTTCTCGTCTGGCTGCCTGACGACGTCTGCCTTCTGAACTTGAACTGTCAGAATCAGAGCTCTGACTGGAGGAAGTGCCTGAACTGCTTGAACTGGAACTGCTGCAACTGCAGTTTGTACCACAACTACATGTGCTTGAGTCACTGTTACTGCTGGAATCACTAGATGATGAACTAGCACTACGTTTCTGTTTCTTTTTGGGTGACTTTTGTTTCTTCTTTGTTGAAGAAGTGGCAACTGAAACAGGTACAGATACAGCATCCTCCTCTTTCTCATTTTCAGTGCCAAGTGACGCTGTGTTAGTATAACAGTAATTATGATCAGCATCACATGCCTTCTTTTCTTCTTCTGATTTTTCCTTTGGTTCTACTTTTTCAGAGTCTTGTTGAGGCATGATGGTATGCTGTACTGAATCCACTTCAGATACCAACATATCTTCTGACTTTTCTTCTATGCCCACTGAATGACTTGTCCCAGCAGATGATCCACAGTAGTCATGGTCCATACATATCACTGCAATGATGTCAGCTATATGCCTCTCATTTAAGTGAAACTGTAAATCTGTTACAGATTTCTGCATTGAACTTCCACTAATTTCAGTAAACTGATTTTCTCGTCGTTCCAAGTTTGCTTTATATGTCTTGAAGTTCTCCCAAATTCCATCCACAACCTCAACTGGTTGTTGAATATCTTCATCTATCTGAAACAAAGCTTCAGAAGTCTTTTCCTTACCATTTAAGTTCGTACTTTCATTAGTAGTTGCTGATTCCATGTCAACTCCATCTTTATGTCCATCTACAATGAACTGCTTTTCTTTCCTTTCTTCATCATCATCAGAATCATCACTTTCTGATGACAAATTCAAGGGAGGAAGGTCGTATACATCCATAACTTTAGGCTTCTTTTCACCTATAGCTTTTTCCTCGAGCTTGGGAAGTTCTCCTGAACTTTCTGCAACAGATGCTTCTACCATGGGATCAGCTACATCTTCTTCGGCCGTTGGTACTGTATCACATGCCTGCGATTCTTCTCCTTGTATGGGTTTACTAGTGTTTACTCCATCCTCATGGGCAAGCACATCTGCTTTTTTATGAGATTCACTCAATACTTTTCTTTCAGCCTCTTGTCTTTCAATTTCTCCAACAGGGCCATTTTCTTGGAATTTAGTTTCCAATGCATCTTTAGGTGAAGCAGGCTCAGAGTGTTTCTTTTGATGTTTGATTAAAAGTTTTCTTGATATGAACCGTTCCTCACACTCACTGCAGTCATAAGGCAAATCACCAGCATGGAGCCTCTTATGGACTTTCAATGCCACTGCACGTGAGAAGCTGCTGTTACATTCTTCACACACAAAAGCATTAGGTGGTATGCAGAAATGATAGACATGTGGCCACTTTTTCTGTAAACATTTCTTGCAAAGTACACTCTCAGTACCATGCTTCCAGAAAAGATGTTTTGTAATGTCCGGTTTGTTACGATACGCAATTCCACAACGATAACACAAATGATGCAGCTTATGTTTCCATACATGGTTTGACAACTTCTGTTGATCTCCGGTAGTTTCCAGACACACATCACAGGCATGATGTTTCTTCCTCAGATGTACCATAAGTCTGAAAGCTGAGGGTAAACCATCAACTGTGCACAAGCAGCAGCGAAATTTTATATTACTTTCTGGTACATAGATACCAGGACACAAGTGACACAGCAGCTCACTGTAGCTATAAAAATTGGATTTACACATAATGCATAAAAGAATCGTCTTCTGATGCATCTTTCTATTATGAACATACAGTTCTTTGTGCAGGGTTGTCAAGAAATGACAGTGAAAACATTCGTATGTCCTATCATATGGGCGCATACAAGTTTCGTCCATATTATCATAAGAGTCTGTGTTAAAAAACATTTGCTGCAATGCTGGTAACGAACTTTTAAATTTATCCACAAAACCATCGGCTTCTGTAAGTTCTCCACTATCAGAGCAAACCACTGGAGCAAAACGATGTTCTGCTAACAAATGCAATGCCAACTGTTTACCATTAACAGCTATTTTCTTGGCATGATTACAGTATACACAATTAAGGCAGGAAACTTTCACAGATTCCTTCAGTAACATCTGGATGTTCATAGCATCGAGATTCTCTTCAAGTGTTAGTTCCAAAAGAGGTACATCATCACCTGCTAACTGCACACTTTCTACTAGTTCATCAGCTTTCTCATCATCCAAAACTGGACATTCTGGAGTTTCCTCCAAGGTATTCTGAATCATTTCTGTATCGCTCTTTGGTTCCTCTTGTTTTCTATCTTCTGCCTCACTTACTTTATCTTGTGTATTATATTTGTCACCATCATCTGCCTCTTCTTTATGTGATTCTGTTTTTTCTTCTTCTTCACTCCCATTTTCATCAACAACAAGAGATAGTTTGTCGCTATCACCATTGTCAGCATCTGACTCATCAAGTTTATCTTTCATTTCTTCATGATGACTGCTGTCCTCAGACGATGCTTCTGAACTTGTGGAACTTTCTTCTGTACCATCACCTGACTCAGATGATTCAGACTCTGAATCAGCTTCTGTGGCAATTGGTGGCAATGAACTAACTTTTGTTTCTGTTGGTTGTGATGTTTTTGAGTTGATGCCTGATTCTGGAGTAGACTTTGAAATGGCTTCTTTCTGTAGTGATACCTTCGAATTAGTCTGCACTTGTAGCTGAGACTCATCATCATCCATATGCTTACTTGTCTCTAATTCTTCAGTGATCAGACTTCGAAGTTTGTGACTGTTTTGCAAGTCTGTCTTGGTCTCTGCATCTGGCTTATATGGTTCTGTGCCTCTTTTGTGGACACATTCTTGTGTAACACCAGATTCTCCAGCAACCGTTTTATGTTGGTTGTCAATACATTCCTGGTTTTCTTGAATTTCCTTTGCTTCAAGAATGGTACTAATCGATTCACTATTTTTGTCTGTATCTTGAAAATTTTCATCTCCCTTATTGTCACTGATTTCTGCATTCTTCTGATTTATATGTGTACTAGGTGGTGATGAATCCAGCTTCAGTTCAGTAACAGCATTCTTGGTAACCACATCTTGACTCTTTCCTTTACAGGTTTTGACTTTTGAAGCAGCTACAGGCTTCTGCTTCTCTGAGGGCTCATGGATATTGACATGACAGAAAGAAGCTGCATTACTAATATCATATTCATCATCTATATCTGAGAGATCTCTAGACTTTTCATTACTATCTCCTGCATTATCAGGCATCGTATTTGGTTTCTGAATAATTTTTTTCCCTGCAGCTTTTCCCATTGGTATTAAATATTTGGTACCCGGAAAAGAATGTTCTTGAATTGCAGGCTGAGAAATTTGTGTTGATTCTGGAGGGCTTTCCACCGTACCTGAAACTGAAGAACTGGATGATGACGATAACGGTGGTTGTGGTGGCAGTGGCGGCGGTGGAGTTTGTGGTGGTGGAGATGAGCTATCTGTAAAGGCTCGACGGCAAGTTGGAAAATGAGCACCTCGCAACCCACACAAGGAACATGCCTTGTCAGTATTAATTACCAATCCCTCACTGCAAGTGTGGTCAAAAAAATTTTCTCGCTCTGAAAATATTCGTTCACAGGTGCAACACATTAGAAAACAGGAGCCTTTAAATTCACTAATAAACTGCTCTGATGAAGCATACACCCCTTCAACTATCCCATGTTTAGCAACCAAATGTGCAGCAAGCTTATCAGCCTGGGAAAACATACCCAAGCACAGTAAGCATATATGTCTCCTATGAACCTCCCTCATGTGAAGAAATAGATTCCAGTTTTCATAGTAAGTCCCACAAGCTGAACAGAGGTATACTTTACGAGTTATCCTGAAATTTGTTGATGGAGTTGGTTCAGAAGTTGAGGGTGGTGGAACAGGTTTCACCAGAGTTTGCATTTTATTACAGTTTTTCAGGCAGGTGTTCTGATGCTCTTGTAATTTAAGCATGGAGGGAAAACCACTCTCACCACATTTGTAACATTTGAATTTCACTGTTGGCTGCAAACCTAAATATTGGGCATATTCTGTGAGCTGTGCACTGGATTGTGTACCATCTGGTAATGTCTGATGTGAGATCAAAACATGCTGAGATTCTGAAACAGCCTTCTTGCACTTCAAAATTGGTTTTGTAGAATTCAAAGGTGAATTATCTGATGTGGGCATATTATTGGCTTCCACAGATGTCTGAGCTAAAATCCTTTTCTTGAACCCTTTATATTCGGCGTTACCATCAGAGTTTTGTCCATCATCTTTTGTTGTATCTTTCATACCTTCTGGTAAAGGGCTAATTTCACATTTTCGTTTCTGAGAATTTCTCAAGTTCTCAGGCTCAGACTGTGGATCATCATCTTCTGCTAATTTGCTCTTCTCAGCAGTATCACCACTGTAATCTACATCAGAACTGTGTTCCGCTGTGTCACATTTTGATAATTCCACCTCACCATTCACTTTCCTTGGGCTTTTAGGAACATCAATATCACTTACTAATTTGCCACCATTGTTCTGACTGTCTTTGTTACTTTTTACTAGCGCAGTCTCTAAACACCCAGAGGACTTCACATTACCATCACCATCTGGCTTCACACTGTCCTGCTCATCTATGAATGGACTAGGGGCATTGCTGTCATCAGTGTCATCTGGTAAACCTGCACCACCCTCTTCATCCTTTCTTGTCTTTTCACTTATTATTGACTCCTCCACAGCCATCAACGCTTCTCCATCATCATCCTCCATAGTCTCCACTACAGAAGCACAAAACACTGAAACCAAGAAACGAGATGTATGAGAACACTTTTACTATCATACACGGGGTCTTTACCTTTTGTCAATACATGTGCCTGATAAAATATTTACAAACATTGCCACGAATGATTACCACCGAATACATGCCCAAGATATGTTATGAATAACGTCACAAACTATTGTGCTTACAGCTATCCAAGAAAGCTACAGCATACAGTTTTGGGTCCTCTAACCAATCTACCAAATTCTTGTGGGCAAGTGGTTGAAATGATAAAATACACAGAAATTCAACGTCTTACCTAAGAAGGCAGATGATTGTCTGCACTTTTTAAGTGCGTGTGGTATTTGTTGTACCTCAGAAATTTACTGTATTTCACTTAGAGATTACTAATTCTTCGCTTCCCCGCCTTAAAGGTTAGTAAAATGGCGTCACAATTAAAGCAACACACTGTCCACCTTCTACCGATGGTAGTGACATCTTTTATCTGCGCACTACACAGAGGGTTGGCATAGGCCAAACTCTAAACTTCAAGTATTACATATTTCTTCTGTATATTTATATAAAGATTGCAGTGGAGTGCGTATGAACAGGTTTCAACATTGGGCACTTCATTAATTGGCGTACAAACACCATTACAACTTAATTTACACAATTGAACTATCACGTCGCCGTCATTGCAATACCATGATTCTGAGCGAACAACACGTACGAAGGAAGAGTGAATAACTGCAAAATTGCGATCGACTAAAGTGAAAGAGTGTAATAGATTTATTTTGAACACTTGCTTTAGAAATTCAATGGAAGGATATTATTTCGTTACCCTTATTCATACGTGTTACAATTTTTTTTAGAAACAACGTAATTTATAGCTCTATTATATGTTTTAATTTTAAGGCGGCCAAATGATGACTACGAATTGCTGTTATGAGTGTATGTAGTGTTTCATCCGTAAACATTTGCCGAGTGGCATGCGGCCAATTGTCAGAGGGTTTGGTGTTGGTAGATGAAATAAAAATCTGAATTTGTTTGGGAAGAGTGTAGTTAATTCGCATAAGTCGTATTCGTGATCAGAGGCAATAATGTTGGAAGTGTATGAACTTTTACTTTGGACAACCACACGCTTTGCTCCGTAATTTGCTTGAAGTAATATGAATATGGGTGGAAGGGCTAATAAAGGAAATAAACATGTTGATGAGCACAGTGTGGAGGTTAGTAACCCGATAGTGTGTTGTGTGTGACCTGTGTAAGAAATGCCGGGATATTGAATTAGTGATAGGAACCTATGGATTTTTTAACCAATTCAGTACTGTCTTTGCTTTTAATAATTCTGCATGTCCATCTTTACATCATGGATGTTGATCAGATGAATTACAGGTGCCGTTTTTAGCAACGGTACTGAGATAATATGTATTTTAAGCTAAATAATTTTTGGTTGGCATTGATATTTACATAATGCTGTTTTAAAAACGCCTCAAAATTATAAATCTACAGTTACAGAGATTTGTTGGGTTCCACACATTATCCATTCGATTTTGCGTTGCATTATTCTTCATTGTACAGAATGTATCTTTCATTACTGATCTGTGCACCACTGCCTGCTCTGGTGAGCAGTAGAACATATGTTCAGTGTGTACATATAAGACAGAAAATGAACCTGAAGTGCTGTACCATTCTCTGAAGTGTTAGGAGGGGTGGGGGGGTTACCGCTCTAGTCAGCTGTTGAAAACGATGTTAAGTGACAAATTCTTAATTTTATTCTGCATTTTCTTTTGCTTGTTGTGTGCTGTTTCCTTTTTAGGCACATTAACATCCCAGTGGCTATTATGTTAAGTTCTTTCTGTCTATTTGTTTACGTTAATTAGTCTGGAGCCTCTGAATGGAATTTTATATATTACAGTTTAATGGAAAAATGGTCAAGCTGTTGCAGTTTTAGTTGACAGTGGACAAAAATGATTGATGTTGAATGTGGCATATATATATGTGTCTGTACTCAGCATGACTGTCACTAACTAAATATGGCTGGTGCACAACCCAGAACTTTATGCGGAAGTCTATTAAGAAATTAAAATTTTACCTGCCTCAAGCCAATGTATACTTTCATTAATGAACTTTATTGTCAGTAATGAAGGAAATTTTCAAAAAACTTCATCTATACACAATATTAATACAAGGAATAAGCGTCATTTTCATAGACCAAATGCCCACCTATGTTGTTTTCAAAGCAAGTACATTCTGTTCTGGCATCAGAATCTCAGCAGTTTGCCACATAGTCTGACAATCTGTAAGAATGAAAAAACAAATTTAAAGTAGCATTAAGAAAATACTTAAATACAAACTGCTGTTACTCTGTAGATGAACCTGGTATGTGTAAAGATAATCCATAGTACTCTTTTACAAAATGTGTGTAGTATGTTACATTGTAAACATTCTGTATATTTTGTGTGTTTATGACTTTTTCCACATGTATTGTCATACGACAATGGAAAATGCTTTACACAAGAGTTGTAGAGGGGAATGAGCCAAATATTATGTTTTCAACTTTTTTTTTTTTTTTTGCTTATTCTGATAGGTCGTGATATATTTAAAGTGACATCATGCATACAATTCTGAACTTTGTACAATATATTAAGTGCTTTACTGATAGTTTGAAACATACATAGAGCAGAAACAGTTTTTATTGTATTTAGAGTGCACTGAAAAATGGTCCAGTTTTTCTGTTAACCTTCAAACAGTTTGCATATGCAAATGCGAGCACACATAAAAACACCCTTAGAAATATGGTTTATGCTTTTAGGTGGCAGAGAAATTTACTGTGTTTTTAAGATATGCTGCATAATCTCTGTTTTATTCACCACAAAATACCATTTATTTCATAATGTTATCATTTTGTGTTCAAATAATACATTTTTCATAAACAGTGCTCTAAAATTTAAATACCAACTCTGTCATTTCAAGGTTAACATAATTTTATATTGTAGTGTGTCTTTAAGCATATATTAAAGTGTGTGTATGTAAAATTATCTTCTAGTTTGTGTAATAACAGTGTAGAGTAACACTTTAATACTATATATAGTTCTGACTTCTTGCTGATTTGATTAAATATTCAGTAACAGTGAAGTGTGTGTGTGTGCAGATTTTTAATTTTTTTTGTTTTTAGTGTATGTGATTACAGCCCCAATATGTTTGTTATATACAAACCAAAGAGACCTTTAATGTTAGCGCAAGTGTTTTGTATGGAAAGTGATAAATTTCTGCATTAAACAGCAGTTTGTAGGTACTGACACAGAGATGGTACAGTATGTCTTTAAAAATGCTCTACGTATCTCTTTTGCCTAAATACACAAAATAAATTTCAGGAAGTTGTAAAAATCCACTTACTTTTATTTACATTTTGGTTCCAGGCTCCAACTTTATGTGTGGGGAGTTTGCACTGGAAGAAATTTGTTAACCCGTATGTCCTTGTGTGATAATCTGCATAGCACATTTTATTGACACGCAAGGCCAGATCACACTGAAGTTGCTATACACATACTGTCCTCATCACATCACTTGCAAAGCATGGATGACAGTGCCTCAGTCTGAATGGACCGGGCCATTGCTTATTGAAACTGGTGTCTAGTTTGCTGATATTTGTAGAAGCTGTGTTTGCTCTCCCTACAGATGTCTGTAGTTGCCATTCTTGCCCAGCCAGTGCCAGCATGTTTTGGAGAGAGAGAAGTTAAAAACCTTTGTGTGGAATTTTCTTCCCACCACATAAAGAAAGAATGTTGTAACTGTTCAGAATGACAAGATTGAATGGATGGAAAAACAACTTTTTTTTGTCCACTTTCATCTCCAATGGCAGATTGAGTAGCTATTAGCCATGCTGTCTGCCTTATCTATGTAACCCATGTGAAGGTTATGATCTGCCACAGTGTTCAGTTTTATCATATTCCCCTGTTCATTGTGAAATTTCCTTCTTGTGGTGGATCATGAATGTTAGCATATAAGTGTCTCTCTTGTTCATCCATTGTGTTGCTGTCAAGTCACCCTTGGTTCTTACTTGAATATCCACTTGTTTCAGTTTCACTGTCCTGATTCTTAGGTCAACTGGCATGCCCTTCCTGTTTAGCCTGACAATTTCACAACAGTTAATTTCTGTCTTCTGAAGGTGAGAGAGCAGTGTCCAATATGATTCTGGTGGCTGAGCACTGGAAACGTTGTATACTTGCTGTGTGATTGTGGATGTGGTGCCAGTAAAACTTCTTCGCAACATTCCTCATCCTGTGTAGCAACTGTGTCACGCAGCGACTCATCTCTTTCTCAGTCCATAATCAACTCTGATATCTGACCTGAATTCAGCAAGCAAGCCCACTTGCTTCTGGCTTCCTAAGTTGTTCCCTTCTGCATGGCTGTGCAGTGTGTACTGAGAATGTAAAATTTTCCTTATGTCCAACTGTGGCATACAACAGACATAAATTGCACACATTTGAGACTTGAAATCCCGTTTGTTTGTCAGCTGCCAGAAGGGCTCTGTTGTTGGAATACAAGCTATTTCAGATTAAGTAGTTTGCATTGCAGTTTATCACCACTGTTTATATCTGGGTGACCCTACACGCAGCTGTTGAGTGACAGAAGACTAATAGTTTACTCCACATGCCAGCATATACAGACAGATACAAAGGGACTGATTTTCCAGTGTTACAACATGTGTGTTTGCACTTGTTAGCATGGCTGTCTTTATATTTTTTGTTCACATATGTGAACATACGAGGTGTGATAAAAAAAATACAGTGAATGTTTAAATAAAAAAAATTTAATACAGTAAAAGACACATTGCCACTAATCCCCCTCAAAATACTCCCTCTTGCTTTGAACACACTTATCCCATCGTTCTTGCCACTTTCTGAAGCAGTTCTGGAAGTCTTCTTTTGTGAGTGTCTTTAGTTGCGCTGTCGTGGCTGCTTCAGTGTCCTGAAACGATTCAAAACGTTTACCTTTCATGGTCATTTTGACTTTGGGGAAGAGCCAGAAGTCGCACGGTGTCAGATCTGGTAAATAAGGTGGATGAGGACACACCATAATATTTTTATTTGACAGAAATTGCCATACCAGAAGCGATGTGTGACACGGAGTGTCATGGTCGGGGATGAAAATGTTTGCCCATTTCTCAGGTTGTTTTTTACGCACATCATTTCTTAAATGCTCTAATAAGCCCTTATAATATTCAGAGTTCACCATAGTGTTCTTGGGTACAAACTCAGCTCACAAAATTCCATCAAGGTCAAAAAACACAATCATCATCACCTTGATGATGTTGGATCTTGATTGACGCGCTTTTTTCACATGAGGAGAACTGGGTGATTTCCATTGAGAACTCTGAACCCTGGTCTCAAGATCATAACCATAGACCCAAGTTTCATCTCCCATGATGACATTTCCTAAAATGCTCGAATCTGAAGCGGCACGATCATGCAACTCCAATGAAAGAGACAAACACTGTTGCTTTTGTTCGACCATCAAAACATGTGGAACAAATTTCGCACCCGCCTCATGTTCAAATCTGTTGTTAAAATGTTTTGAATGGAAACATAAGAGATGTTCACATCCTCAGAAATTTCCCTAATAGTCAATCGCGTGTTTGATTGAATCATTTCGCTTACTCTTTCAACATTCTCTTGGGTTTTTTATGTTGAAGGACATCCCAATCTCTCCTCATCTTCAACCAATTCAAAACCATTACGAAATCGCTCGAACTACTTGTAAACTGTCTTCATGGCCACTGCAGCATCACCATAAACTAATTTTAAAATTTCATATGTTTCTTTAGCACTTTTTTGCAGTTTGAAACAAAATTTCATGTTAATGCATTGCTCATGATCCATAATTTACAGCACACTTTAAAACACACCTCTCTCAACCGTAGCTCACAACCAACTGACTGCACTGAACAAGTTGAAACTTGTCACACACTGTTATTAAGGTTCGACGCACCGCTTCCCATATTGAAGAGTCCTGCCTTTCCGTTGGATCGCACTCAACAGCAGCATTCACTGTACTTTTTGATCACAGTGGTAGATCATTTAAAAGTTAAAGTACTGGCCTTACTGTCTTGCTTGGAATTTTTCAGTTTATGGTATTTATGAAATACAATCAGATTTTATGCTTTGGGATTGAAGATGTAGAGCCAGTAATAAACAAACATGCAGGACCATTTATTCTGTTCATTTGTACTCTGTATCACTGCTTGAGTAGTAGTGAATTTTCTTACCTTTGTTCAGATTGTAAAGTTTGTTTAGAACCCAAAGAATTAAATTATGATGGACCGGGTTGGTGTGGCAGTAACACTGTAGACTTTTGTTTGGTAAATGCCTGGTGGTTCAAGTTTCATCTGGGACACAAGCTGTCTGATCCATTTTTTGTGGTTTTGTCACACGTTGTAGGCAAGTGCCAGCATAGTATTGTGTTTAGGCCTTGAAAGTTTCCTTGCGCATCTCTGTTAATTAATCATTCATCAGTGACTGTACGGTTGACAGTATATACTTGGAGGTACTTACAGCATTGTGAAATAAATCATAAAACAAATTCAGATGTAACTTAATACTCCCCAAAACAGTTTCTGCACGTTGCTTTTATGTAAATGTTACACTGGCAGCCATTGATTAATGGTGTTGTCTTCTTGAAATTGATGACAGCATTACAGTTCCAAGAAATGTATATCAAGGCATTTGATGTAATTATTTTCCCACACCAATTGCCTGTTCAAATTTAGTCTGAATTTTTCAAAAGTTTTTTCTTTATGTATGAGAAAACTGAACCAGTGGTTGGGAAAGTAATTCCATTCCAATTAAAAGCAATGACATCTGATTTATGATGAGTATTACTGTAAATGAAACAAAATAAGATGTGATTAGTGAAGTTTTATTCAACTTGGAGCAAGGCATTTTCAGATCATGCTCAGTCCTGGAAGCTTGACATGCAATTTATGCATTGTAAGTACTGACTGGTTTAGTTGCTGCAATTTGGCTCCTGAACAAAAAGTTTGTTATTCAATTAAAAAGGAAACAAAGTAGGTAATTTTTGTGTTATTTTGTAATGTTTGGTTCTACTTCAGACACTGGCGGAGGTTTTCCGCTGCTTCATTTGCATGGAGAAGCTGCGGGATGCCCATCTCTGCCCTCATTGTTCCAAATTGTGCTGTTATGTATGCATTCGCCGTTGGCTCACAGAACAACGTTCACAGTGCCCCCACTGTCGAGCATCACTACATCTTCATGAATTGGTCAACTGTCGTTGGGTTGAAGAGGTGACACAGCAGTTGGATACCTTGCAGGCAGTTGGGCTTACAAACAATCGTGTTGATGACTGTGATAGAGATAGGTAGGATTCAACTTGTGGAAACGTGTTGCAGCATTTTCCTTTCAGGATGGAGTTTAATGTTTTTTAATAATGTCTGTTCTTTTTATGTATAGATGCGAAAGCCATAAAGAAAAATTGTCAGTGTACTGCTGGACTTGTAGGCGGTGCATCTGTCATCAGTGTGCTCTCTGGGGTGGAACACACTCAGGGCATACCTTCAAGCCTCTGGAAGAAGTTTATGAACAGCATGTCACACAGATTAAAGATGAAGTGGCTCAGTTGAGACGTAGACTTATGGAATTAATTAGTTTAGTACAGGAAGTGGTCAGTATCAATTTCTTACTTTTTTGCTTAACTAGGAAACCTAAGACAGGGCTGCACAAATGCTGGGTTCCATGTCACCTGGGCAACTAAGTATTGTATTATGACACCTAATATTTGTGTGTCCTCAGTATTCAACTTGCTTGATGTCACCTTTAAAAGTTTTCCCGCTACAGGCTCAGTGTGGCCTAGAGTGTGGGTAGAGATATAGCTCTAGTCTTCCATGACCACGGCACTAGAAGGGGATGAGTGGTCAGCAGCACGCCCTGGCCGCACTTTACCCCCGGGAAAGACCTGGTACCCATTTTATGGGAGGCTGGGTGGGCCCCAGGGCTGGTCTGGACGGGAGGAAAATCTCGTCCCCACCGGGATTTGATCCTGGACCGTCCAGCCTGTAGTCAGTTGCTATACCGACTGAGCTACCCAGCCCACGATGTCACCTTTATGACACCTAGAATTTTAGGTGGCTCCTACCTTTTTTTTTTGGGGGGGGGGGGGCCATTTTTCCCCCTTTGTATTTTGAAACCTTTTTTTTTTTATGGGGAAAAATTTTTGGTAGAGTTAACATCAAACTTTTCTGCCTTTCTTCCTCTTTTTTTTATCCTTGTATTTTTTTTG
>Ga0136643_10000977_pt1 | contig 33692 bp, 22 predicted proteins | sample TergutLab28metaG_FD_96883 | JGI IMG/M metagenome (GOLD analysis project Ga0136643, IMG submission 96883) | Labiotermes labralis P1 segment gut microbial communities from Petit-Saut dam, French Guiana - Lab288 P1 (version 3) (version 3) | ecosystem: Host-associated > Arthropoda: Insects >...
AGGTTTCTATAGAAAATAGTTTAATTCGTTCTGGATGCTGCCCACTATTTAAAGATAAGTTTTATAAAATAGTAAAAAGCACACTATAAAAGGGCAAAAACTCACCAAAGGCTGAGATGAAAAGCTACACAACTGGATGAGGGAGAATGGAAAGTAGAATGAAAAACTGACGATGTTTACACTATTATACTGAAAATATATTTACACTTTATACTATTAAACTGATGTGGTCAGCTCATTTCTTTGTCACACACATACAGACGGAAAAGATAAGATCCTGGAATGGCCCAACCGTTCATGTTTGCTGCTTTATGTTAGCGCGCGCATCCACTAAAACATTCGTTAGCCGAATCCATGTTCGTTAGCCGAGTCCGAAAAACAGCGAAAAAAATCTTCGTTAGCCGAAAAATTCGTTAACAGGGTCACTCGTTAGCCGAGGTATCACTGTATTCTGTCCCGTGTTCTACTGAAGGAGTTTTCCAGCATCAAATAAAATGGAAAACTGAAACTCAGTGGTACAGCAGATAAGAATTTAGAATGAGATATTTGCAAGCGAGTTCAAGGTAATACGCAGGAAAAGTGAAGGTAAAGTCACTGCGCATGCCACGAAAGCATATAAGGAAGCGGAGGTAAAGCTCCAGTCATTAGTGACCTCGCCACTGAATTGAAAGTCGTCAGTTTAATTCTTCGGAGACTAATCCTGGGGAATAATCTCCTGGTACTAAATGAATAGGTGGTTTATGGACCCCAGAGCTTTTCTATACTTCTAGGAACAGAAATGCACCTCCTACCAAAAACGGGAATCCAAATTTAATGTCTCGAACGTCCAGCCCACAGCTCATATTTTTATATCGACTAAGCTATCTAGGTAGGATCGCCGTCAACAGATTTAGGAATCCGTCGGTCAACCCGTTCAAAATTCGAAATGGCCAGTTTCTAACCCACATCTAGAGCATTATACACGTAAAAACAGTTCGACATGTTGCCATGCTATCCTATAAAAGACGGCGCACATCACACTGTAAATCGCACTCTGTATACTGAACTGATACAAACAAATAACCTGGAGACAGCAGGTAGATTTGCGTATTTCAGCCGAATGTTTTTAGTAAACGTAATAGCTGCAGATTATCCCCTTCCCCTTCTCATTGACTATTTACCGCAGTACGCAAGGGAAGTTTCCTCGTTCTATTTGCTTCACTACATTACAAATTTGCATTAAAGTAGGTTGATAAAGAAGGCTAAGGGTTTTATTTTCAAAAAGATCAAAGTATTATATATTCGGTTAATTTAGTAATATAATTGAAGACGATAAGTGAAAATGCTTCAAGCATACAACCTTTTAAGAGATAGCCCCCCCCCCCCCCCACCTTCAGGGAGTTTGGCCCACTGGCCTAGTTTCCACTGCTGTATTTACACTTCCCAACCGAAACCTGCAGACTGACACACAATAAATTACCTTGTCTGATGCACGAAATATAAATACAGTTTCTCGACATATTTTCCCCTCCTCACGGAGAAAATATGTTGTTAGCCACGACAAATCAATATTACTTCAAAGTTCGTACCTAATAATTCAGCAATGAAACCATCAATGTTCATTTCCGTGTTCACATAAGCCAGAACTAAGTTCTGTGTTGAGCCTTATGGATATAATTACTACCTTCACATCCTGATTCCCTGGGTAAGTAACGATTTGTTAACAGCAATGGAAACGTCTCGTCTTAAAATTAAAAATCTCTTTTTGAACACGCCTCGTACTTACTTTACTTACTCCTTGGAGCAGAGTTCTTCTTAAGGACCTAACCGGTTCTCAGCCAGTCACTTTTCATTTACTTTGTGCATGCACATTCAGAACAATGATACCACACCAGCGACCTCTCAGAACTACATATGACAGAAACCCCATCGCTAACAAACTCTACTCTCTTAACTGCTGACACAATTCTGTGGCGTACAAAAAATCCGGTTCCCAATTGATGATTTGCACTTCCATTTCCGTAGGAAAAAATTATAATCCCCTGCTCTTACCGTGCCCACTCTGTCCCATCTAACCTCCTGCATATACAAATTCTTCTATTTTAACCACATAAACGAAGTATGTGTTGCCATTAAGAGTTACACTGTTACTTTTATATTCTGCTTCTGTTTTTATAACTCAGCAAATCTCTCTGTGAACTTAATGCTAGGCATGCCGTTGTGTATCGCGATATTAACTTACAAACGCCGAAGCGCGTGTTCAAAAACGGAACTTGTCTTAGCAGCACACTGCAATAACGCAAATAGACGGAACTTCTAGACATGACATGGTTGTTATTCTGTTGTATCGGAAGAATATGGCTATAAATTCTATCTCTTCGAATTAACGACAATCTGCACACACGAGTACAAATTCTCCTTAACAGAACGTTCGTCACCAGACTAAAGATAATTACTGGGAATATTGAATTGATTATATAATTTTATTTTTTGAACTTCTATATTTTTAACACCGAGCCTGTAATACACTAATGAATGCACGCCTGAGATCTCAATCCAGTGACACCGTTCTAATGTAACTGCAATTTGCTTACAATTTTGTAATGCCAAATGGCCTGAAGATGACCGTTTCGGTCGAAACAAGTAGCCACCCATATGCCGACGAACAGGTACTAAGTGTCAGTAAAGTTCTGGAGACGGTAGTTAAATACTTGTTGTGTTCTTTCTTTTGGGTGACTCCCTGACGTCTGAGTTTTATGTGCCGACGTTTCTCAGACACCGGGGAATAACCCAAAAGAAAGAATACAATATTCAGAACAAGGCGAAAGTTTGAAATCTAAAATAATTAAATACTTCTTTAAAATCCCTTTATGACGATCCGGTCTGGTGAAATTTGATGCAGTGGATTTAAGCTTTGTGCTCACTTGTTTTTCATTTATGGCCTATTTAAAGACGCTGTCAGTAGCCGAGGTTAAATGGCGCCGAGCTGCTGGATAATTAGTGAATAATTAGCTGCTACGTCTGTAGAAGTAATAGACAATGTCGTTGTATTCTTCAGAAGGGAATGAGAAAATACATGAAGAACCCCAGTAAGGATAATCCGTCCTCGGTTTTGAAAACGGAATGTTCCGAAGACGAAGGGTAAACGTTAATCAGTCGAAAGAGTTACGTGGTGGCTTTATGGAAACCAGTAGTTGTTACACCAGACTTCCCTGAACCACAATAACATCCATTCCACAACTTACTGTCTAAACCCTTCTTAATTATCTGATTTCGTAGAAAGTGATCTTGTAGTTTCAGAAATTAAAATTACAATTAGAAAGGAACGACAGACCTCTGATGTTTAATAAAGTGAAATTCATATCCGTCTAATGTAAACCAACGAGAAGCTCTATTTTCTATTAATTTATTTCAATAATAGGCCTTTACATGTTTCGAGCAGGCTTGCTTCTCATTATCAGGAAGATCAACTCTGTATAAACAGCAACTTTTATAGCCATGCGTTATGTCGACTGGCTGCTGGCAGGATCCAGTTCCATCCCGATCCTGCCAGCGGCAAGTCAACATATCGCATGGCTGTACCAACTGCTGTTTATACAGAGTTGATCCTCCTGATGATAGGAAGCAAACCTGCTCGAAACATGTAGAGGCTTATTATTGAAATAAATTAAGAGAAAACAGAGCATCTCGTTGGTATATATCATACGTATATATGACGATGCACGGTAAATAAAACATTAAATAAGTGAAATTCATGTAAAAACCCCGCAATTAAAATCGGGTTTCCTGAATTCGATACATGTGAGTTGCGTAGCATGGCGTTCTTTACTTCTGTTGCGGGCTCGTATGCTAAGCAAACCCATTCTTTTTTTTATATATCCACTCTCATATATTTACTTTTATAAAGGAACCGGTGTGACACACGCGATTCTGTGATTTTCTTCCGTGTTCCGTAATACTCCCCTCCTTCGATGATTTTCTTTCTCATGTATTAGGGTCCCGGGGAGAGTATTAGGAGTTTTGTGTGGCGTTTGGTCAATACTTTATGCGTCAGCTTCACTGTCCTGCCTAATATAAAACGTAAACTTCTTTTTAGTTCAAAACACCGATTTTTGGGGGATCTGAAACAAATTTCCGCAGTCACTTTCTAAGAAAGGGTACAAGAAAAGATACAAAAATTCACTTCAAGTAGACACGATCACTAATTCAACCTGTCAAATAGTTGGGGTATTTTGTTGATTTAAATGAACTTTTACTTGGATAAACAACATATAAATGTTTTAAAATTTTGATTATTCGACCGGTCAATAAATGAACAGCTTTATATAATGCCACCGACTTCACAATGCGCCCTTATTTTACTCAGTTCTGATCCATGTAATTCAATCGCCATATCCACACACACTGATTACCAAACTAACTCAGCTGCCCAATTTTATCCTGTGTGTTCCCTCAAGAAGTTTATTTCCTTGGGGTTCCTCGAATAAAATTCTGTATTTATGTTTCACCTCTGCCATAAATAATGCAGTCCTGAACATCCCTTTTCACAATAACCCCCTTGCTTAGACCAGCTTATAGGCACATTAAATGAAGCGTAAAGTTATGAAGTTTTTCATCAACATGTAATTTTTTTATTGCATGTTCAAACTGTCTCTTTAACCTTTATTCTCCAGTACTTCAAAAGCACATTATTTCTGAATAATGAACGAAGAAGTTTCATACCCATAAACGCATGAAAAGACAAACTTATTTTCATATATATTTATTTATATTCACGTAATGATATTTACTGTTTAGTTAATTGGTAAACGGAAAACAAAAAAAAAATCCACTGAAGAGTACCAAATTTCACCCCACCTTAGTACTTTCTTAATTTTGTAACTTTAGGGCATGTAAGATTGACAGACTTCTAGAAAGCGTAAGATTTACATCTGAGGGAGATCTTGCATAATATTCTCATTGAGTTTGATATCCCTGTGTCGTGATAAGGCTAATAAAATTGTGTGTGTAGATAAAACCCACAGCCGAGTCCCGGTAGGCAAACATTTGTCTGACATATTTCCTATTCAGACTGGTTCGAAACAAGGAGATGCTTTATCGCCATCGTTTTTCAACTTTGCTTAAGATTATGCCATTAGGGGGGTTCGGGTAAACCAGGATGGCTTGAAATTAAATGGTACACATCAGCTTCTGCTTTATGCTGATGGTGTTAAATTAGTTGGAGGAAGCGTACATACAGTACTGAAAAACAAAGATGATTTTGTAGTTGTTAATAAGGAGATGGGACTAAGTAAATTTTGATAAAACTAAGTGCATGGTCATGTCTCGAGATCATAATGTCACAGTATAAAGACTGATAATTGTTGTTTTTGTACACGATCGCCCTTTTGTACCTCGTCTGCCCTGACTTGCTCGTTGCGGTAGGTGAAACTTCTTTCGGGATATGGGTGGGGTTAATCGGACCGCACATAGTCTTCGCTATTTGTTTACGTATTTATTTGTATTTGAGATGTAAAGTCTACTCTTGTCTATTTAATCAAATAAAAATCATATTCTAACAAATGAAAAAAAAATCGTCACTTCCCTCCAGAACTTGTAATCTTTTGTTTTCAGTGACCACACCATACACCTCCTCACTCGCACCTCACTCGTATTCGACTGTCTGCTTTAGTGACCCAATTCTGTATTCTGCTGCTAACCGTTTTTCCGTTTAAAGCTCTCTGTATGCAACCCGTCCTACTTATCACCAACGGTTTCTTGACTGTACGTTGACAGTTTAAATTTAAGACGGACGGTACAGAACTGCCCGTAACTGACACCAATAGTCGCTCTCTCTGTTGTACCAACAATGTTCGGCTACACTTTGAATGGGTGGAACACTTCAAATTATTGGGAAAACCCTTAAAAAATAGGGGACCGCGATAGCACAGTGGTTAAGGTGCTGTGCTACAAATCGGAAGGTCGCTGGTTCGATTCCAGATGGTGACATTGACCGATCGCAATATGGTCCCCCAGGAGTATTTCCTGGGGGTAAAAAGCGGCCAGTGCGTAAGGCTGACAACCTTACCACCATCCTGGGCCATTGTCACGCAATCTGGGAACCTTAACTTCCTGGAACCTTCTGGGCACCTTGGACCTGTAATGGGACTGATTTACCTCTTACCTTAATGAACAGAAATTCTGAGCAGATTGAAGTCAGGGAATGCTTTCTATCATTCAGTGCAGAATCTTTTTTCTTCCAGGTTACTATCTAAAAATACAAAAATAGAGATACGTGTACACAGTACTAAACTTTTTCCTGTTGTTTTGTATGGGTGTGAAACTTGGTCGCTCACATTAAGGGAGGAACATAGGCTGAGAGTGTTTGAGAATAAGCTGCTTAGGAGAATGTTTGGGCCTAACAGGGACGATGTAACGGGGGAGTAGATAAAACTAAACAACGTAGAGCTTAATAATCCGTACTCCTCACCCAGTATTACTCGGGTAATAGAATAGAGAATAATGAGATGGGCGGGGCATGTAGCATGTATGGGGGGAGAAAAGTTGTATACATGGTTTTGGTGCGGAAATCTGAGGTAAAGAGACCATTTGGAGAACCCAGGCGTAGACGGGAAGATGGATCTTCAGGACGTGGAATGGCAGGCAGGGACTGGATTGAAATGGCTCAGGATAGGGACAGGTGACGCACACTTGTAAATGAGTCAATGAACCTTGGCTTCCATAAAGTGTGGGGATTTCTTGACTGGCTGAGAACTGATTAGCTTCTCACGAAGGACTCTGCTACATGGAGTAAGTAAGAGAGGTGCATACAAGACCATTTTTAACATTAGCCTTAGATCTACGACTAATTTTCCATGATTTTTTCTTTCATTTTGCAATACTTTACAAACATTCTCACTCTACATTGCGTCCTACAATTTATGCTCATCAAAATCGTGATAAAATTAGTTCACGACTTCACTCTCACTTCCTTAAACATATTTCGCAAAGGAAGACGTTTCAAACAAGGTTTACAGATCGTACACAGCCGAACCTGTCAACCGTACGTTATACACCACCGATACGTTCATGCGAATATCTCAGTTTTGACCGATCTGGTTTCGTCCTTGGCTGTCCTTAAAAAGTTAACTTCCGATGCTTGAATTTTACTGACCTTTCTGTTCTTCATAAGCAAGACTTCACTTCTACAAGAAGCCGTGGCAGCTGCTGCGACTGTAAAATTTCTGCTTTGTCTTTTCCTTTGACTGTCATTTTAATATTCTGGTTTTTATGCTAATAAAGTGCTCAGCTCTACATCGTTGCTGACACAAGTTTCTTTCTAAATCACTGCACCTTTGCTGAATTTCTCGATGATCCGAGTCCTTTATATGACATGCATTCAAAGCACACAAAAGCCAGAATGTGTCAATCCAGAATGTTACAACACACACCACGCAAACACAAGCTGTGTCGGATACCAGAGCCACACATAACATGTTTCGTGTCTTCTACAGGCGATGTTTGCATCCGTCGTTGAACTACGCCCACTAATGGACAAGGGTCATCTAACTTAGATAGTTGACATAAACTTGGTGACATTTTGTCTCGCTTTTCATCGGAAAATAATGCTTCTGTCACTGTCTGAAGAGAAGGGATTACAACACAACATAAAGTAATTTTAAAGATTGGACACACACATACAGCAGTTTATGAAAACAAGTTGCGGCCGTAAATGCTCGTCTATTTTTGTAAGAATTATTTTCGTAGATGCTTTGTATTTGGAAGGAAAGTATAATTTTCTCAACTTATTTACATTTCGTTCGTATTTGAAGTAATAAAATAAGGGTGTACTATAAGCAATACTGTCGGTCCCAGTGGCCGCGCGGTCTAAGGCGTAGACCTGCGGCCGCTAGCCTGCTGAGATCATGGGTTCGAATCCCACTGGGGTCATGGATGTTTGTCTGTTGTGAGTGTTGTGTGTTGTCAGGTAGAGGTCTCGGCGATGAGCTGATCACTCGTCCAGAGGAGTCCTAACAACTGTGATGCGTCGTTGTGTGTGATCTAGAAACCTCAAGAATGAGGAGGCCATGGCCTGCGTTGGGCCGCAGCGCCACAGGAAATAAATAACACTAATGCTACTGCAGCAACTGCTATAACAAAGACAGTAACAAAAACAAATGTTGCTGCTGCTGTTACTGTTGTTACTACTACTACCACTACTACTCTACTACTACCACTACTACTACTACCACTACTACTCTATTACTACTACTACCACTACTACTCTACTACTATTACTACCACTACTACTCTACTACTACTACTACTACTACCACTACTACTCTATTACTACTACTAACACTACTACTCTACTACTACTACTACTCTATTACTACTACTAACACTACTACTCTACTACTACTACTACTACTATTACTACCACTACTACTCTACTACTACTACTACCACTACTACTCTATTACTACTACTACCACTACTACTCTACTACTACTACTACTACTACTACTACTACTACTACTACTACCACTACTACTCTATTACTACTAATAACACTACTACTCTACTACTACTACTACCACTACTACTCTACTACTATTACTACCACTACTACTCTACTACCACTACTACTCTATTACTACTACTAACACTACTACTCTACTACTACTACTACCACTACTACTCTATTACTACTACTAACACTACTACTCTACTACTACTACTACCACTACTACTCTACTACTACTACTACCACTACTACTCTACTACTACTACTACTATACTACCACCACTACAACCGCTTCCACTGCCTGTGTCTGCCTGTTATTGGCTATTGCTGTTGTCAAGCGCTGTTACATATTCATATCAGTAAATTACATTATGGTGTCATTATTACTGCTGTAGTTACTGTTATTATTTTATTAGTTTTCAGTTATAAATAAACTTGACTGATGGAAATTGAGTATATTTCAAAAAACAAATATTTCATATTTAAAGGAGCACAGTAAATCTTACTGAATGGGTAAAGGGGACTTATTCTTCGGCGGTTAGGCCAGGGCGTAAAGTTGATTATTTCATGCTGAGGTTCAGAGTGACAGGAGATGTACTTCTGTCGCTGTATGCTGTCATAGCGTGGAGAGGGTGAATTTTAATTTCCAAAAATAACTTTATATGACATACATGCATTAATTCTACACAACACGCGATTGTCTGTTGTGCATATGGTGGAATAGAGTCGTCAATGTCGGTCCCAGTGGCCGCGCGGTCTAAGGCGTAGGTCTGCGGCCGCTCGCCTGCTGAGATTGCGGGTTCGAATCCCACCGGCGGCATGGATGTCTGTCTGTTGTGAGTGTTGTGTGTTGTCAGGTAGAGGTCTCTGCAACGAGCTAATCACTCGTCCAGAGGAGTCCTACCGAATGTGGTGCGTCGTTGTGTGTGATCTAGAAACCTCGTGAATGAGGAGGCCCTGGCCCACTGGAGGCTGCTGCGACAAAAGAAAGAAAAAGAAAAAAGAGTCGATAACAGTTTACGGGCTATCAAGAAGATAACAATTTATCACTGATTTCTTAACGTTTAATGTTGATATTATTTGACAGTTATGGGTGACTGAAGTCCCTGCAGAATCTGTTGAGAAAATTTAAATAGAAGAGAAAAGTGTTGAATCTATTTTGGAGCACATTTTGCTTCCTCTCTTCCTTCTGTTCATGCGTTGTTACATTTCCTTGCATTCTTGTTACAAGTCAATGTTTGGTCAGACATTTATTATCAGAGAGCTCGGTCTGCCTCTGTTTATTGTCACGAATTTTATAAGTGTTACTATCCACCATCTTCAATCATATTCGTTCTGGTTCTCTTACTTTAGCAAATTTCAGAACCTGGGTGAATGATTTTGGGTTTAAAATAGACTTTCTCTGCTATTAACTTACAAATATTCAAAATTTATCTTCAACTAATGCAACTTAAACTTGGTAGTGACATTTTCCTCTCTACTAGATTGATAATTTTACTGTTATGGCTCAGTGGTTATTAGCTTGTGGAAATAAGTATGAAATTCATCTGAACTGCATTAAAAAACGCATTCCTACCTCTCAGTAGTGCGTATCCATTATAAAGACTATTCGGTTAATGTTGTGCAAGGATATAGTAGCTGCTAATTGTGACAATCACGCGAGGTAAACAGATGCGTTGTGTGACCAACATAAAACTTTTATCTTCATGCAGATAGTATGCATTCGTAACACTGTGATTTCTACTTTTGCGGTAGGTCAAGATTTGTGTTGCCTGTCTCCCATTTCACAGCCCAACCATATCTGTTGCTAGTATCTACAAATAGCCTTATTTAATATATCTGTTAGTTTCTCTGAAATGGATAAATAGTACATCAAAATATAGGAGGAGGTTGTGAATATAAATTGATTGATATAACACCTGCGCATTTAAGGTCACAGTATTAGAAAAGAAGTTTCTAATTCTATTGGATTTCAGAGAGAAAATCGAATGATTATGCACTTCAAAATATACAGATACATTACGTGTTCAAACAATGTTACAGTATTCAATGACAGAGATGTATAATTATTTATAATAAAATTATTTTAGGGCTGACAAATATGTCAGGTGGTTCAAGTCAATTTGGAGTTTCTGCATCGCACTACGCGGCTGTCACCCGTAGAATGTTTTGTTGAATGCCGTCACCACGAAAGCTCCATAACCTACAGATTCTACAAATTTACAGATATTTTAATGTAACAGCGATATCACTGCTTGCCATATATTTCATATAAAATAAATCTGTCAATACCTGCGCCTGTATATAAAACACAGGAAGCACACATTAACACACACACACACACACACACATTGATTTGTCATATTCTAGATTCATTAAGTTTAAGATATGATATTCAAGTTTTAACTAGGTCTTTGAGTTTTCGCTGTTGACAAAGTTCAAACACTTTACATGTGAGGTAGATAATAGAATATCGACATTTTGGGTCGCAACACAATATAAACTGTAGGACCTTTCTGCCTGCCACCATCATTTCCGCTGTCATTTTATCATCGTACGGTAAGTTTCGGTCACTGGGTTCCCCGTCTAAAATGTGACTTCCCACTTTTATCGACAGGAAAGAAGACAGCAGCAAGGACGGTCAGTGATCAAGCCAGGTGATATTAAGCCACAAAAGTATGCTCAATGATAAATAACATTAGTCATTTAATTAAACACTCTGTTATCCAACTAATGCACAATATATAATACGTAGATACAATTAAAATTATAAAATATTTAAAAGTGCTCCAACATGTTTCGGATCACAGAGGATCCAGTATCAGGGAGCCTTGTACAGTGCTTGGCTAAAAATTACAAGAATGGTTCTACTGTGTCTGTTGACATGGACGTAGTCGGTGTTATGGCAGCATATTCTGACCAACTGAGCGTGTGTGTAGTTCACTGTTTTTGAGTGCCTTCAAAAACAGTGAACTACACACACGCACAACGGGTCAGAATATGCTGCCATAACACCGACTACGTCCATGTCAACGGACACGATAGAACCATTCTTGTAATTTTAGCCAAGTACTATATAAGGCTCCCTGATACTGGATCCTCTGTGATCCGAAACATGTTGGAGCACTTTTAAATATTTTATAATTTTAATTGTATCTACATATTATATATTGTACAATAGTTGGATAATAGAGTGTTTAATTATCATTGATGCACGGTGCAAACATGAAGAACATTAGTCACGTTTTGCTCTATAGTGAGTAGGCTAAGGCCCTGACAAAAGACAAATCATGGAACCGTCTCTGTACCAGACCTGGGGCCCACCCAGCCTTGTATAGAGAGGAAACGGGTCCCTGTTCCCCAGCAGCAGGCGGCCGGGCATTGAAACTGACCACTGATTTCCATCTAATGCCGGGATTAATAATGAGTGCAGCCATACCTTATGCCTTCAAGATACACAGACATAACAGCACTTCTTCAATAGCCCAGCGCTGCCCCACAGTTCGTACAAAGCAATGGTTGTCAGGACGTACTGTAGTTTCCGCTGGCCCTGTTTCAGTTCTTCACCGGCTGTATTCATCACTAACGCTATCGTAAATCGATTCCTTGAGAAAACATTGTTTAATTATGCAATAAATGTTCCCGTGTTTCCCCGAGCAGCTACGTACACTTCACTTACAAAACACAGTGTTTGTTGGTAAACTTTTAAAGCAAGTTTTAAAAATGCGGTGCCGTCACTTAAAATAGATGCATTTTTAAATTATCTAACATGTCAAGTCTGTTTACATTCCCAAAACTTCACGGTTTCACGAAGACACGTAGCGCACTGAGTTCACTTACAGAATTTCGTTCCTTTGTTTGAATTTCATACTTACTTGCATAAGAAATTAATTACGTGTGTCACACCATACGCGAATAGGTGACAGCTATTTAACAATTTTTGTACTTGTATAGACAACTTTTTCGCTGGCTCTCAATTCAAAATAGCCCATTCCAATCTCCGGCTAAACTTAAGAGCCCAAACCTACTATTATTTCAGGTTATGACGTAGTTAACTTTGTTATAAATCATGATAAAATACTTACGAAAAACTAAACCGCTGTGTCAATTCACACGATCTACAAAGCTATCCAGGGGGTTGAAATTCAGCGACTTTAAGCTGACCTCTCACCTCCATTAACAATCGTGCTTAACAACACGCGGTCAATACACAGCCATTGACTTTTGTATGTACGAGACACGAACAACATATTTTGCATATAATAGTATTCTCAACCCCATTAGAACAACGTTAAAGCAGTCGCATGGGAGTGACATGATCCACCGATTTCTAGTCAAACAGCGAAGGTTCCTATGGCGAAATGGGCGAAGGAACTGTTAATACTGATCTTCGTAATTATCCAACTTAATGCACAAATACTTGTTTTATAATAAGTTTATTATAAACTTATTATAAAGCAAGAATTTGTGCATTAAGTTGGTTAATTACTGAGATTATACTGAGATGCAAGGTCAGCAAAACATCAAAATTTGTTAATACTGAGCCAACACTTGCATTACGTAGCCTCACGCTTTTACGTTACAGTGAACCCCTATGTAGATGGGCAATGGACCCTGTTACATTCGACGCCTTTAATAATGTGCAATGAACCTCATGAATATTTATACTTATTTAGTCTCTGAAAGAAATTTTGTATTAGAAATTCCAGCCCAAAGTACATTACTCTACCTATTTAATCCATAGGTTTAGTTGATTAACATACTAAACTTGACCTGCAAAATACGCAAGTATTCTCAAGTGACGTAGGTAGAATGTTTGCTGTATTGTGACACAAATTTTATTGTGTCTATTGTTTCATGTTACGCGCTGTGCACATAAAATGCTATAAGCTGTAGATTTAGTCCCTTTCGTAAAACAACGGCGAAAGGCGACAATTAGCGCCGTCGTGTCTGTCTGCAAGGAAAAGCGCGACTCCCATTGGACGGATCTTCATAAAATATGTTTGGAATTTGTACTGACATTCATCAACACGTTCCGGTTTCGGTTAATATAGGATAAAATCAATAGGCACATCACATGAAGAGCTATGTACATTACTGTTAATATCTCTTCCGTGATTGCTCTTCATAATCGAGACTTTTTTCATGTTTTGCTGACCGTGCATCTCAGTATATTTATCTTAGTAATTAACCAACTTGATGCACAAAATTTGTTTCACAATAAGTTTTATTTCATGCCTCTACATGTTTCGAGCACATGTGCTCATCATCAGGATGTCGAAATTGTATTATACAGCCTCTTGTATCATCACGCCTATAAATATGATGATATCAGAGGTTGTATAATACAATTTTGACCTCCTGATGATGACCACACGTGCTTGAAACATGTAGAGGCATGAAATAAACATATTGTAAAACAAATTTGTGCATCTAGTTGGTTAATTACTAAGATAAATAATCGAGACAGTTCGTGTTCTCTGTGAGGTGCGAGCATAAGCTAAATAAAAGGAAAACGATGTAAACATAATAATCGAGCACAGCGAATATCTCGCTGTTTCCGAGATTTCGATTATTATCGCCGGTAAATATGTTCCTGCGATACGGATAAAACTTGTGGTGTTTTGAGTAAAAGACGGAAGGACCCATTTCAAGCATTCAAGTCTTCAGCGTTCTTCTTCAGAACAGCCATAAATTTATAATCTAGAGACAATGACAGATCGAAAGCGTCAGAAGTTTTAGGTTCTGCGTATGTTTCCTAACTTGAGGACCCATTTCTTCTGGGGTGTGTCTCTGTATCGTTCCCATCCACACGGCGTCACAACACGGAAGATCTTAATCCTTAGCAACACCTCTGTCAGAACCACAACTCTCCCGCATTTCCTAACTTGTTATGATATTTTACTGGGACATTAATTATGGCGTATCGTTTTCGACCAATTGAACATATGTGGCCTGGGCCTGTATAGTACAATGTCAAAGTACGGGCTTTGGAAAAGCTAATCCCATTTCAAGAAGTGATGCCAGAAGTATGTAAGAACTCGTTTAGGTGTTTAATTCCGAAATCAAACACGACAAAAGGCTTAATCCACGGAAATGACGAAACAGGTTACACGGCCAGTGAGTAATTAAGAAACCTGCGTCAACATAGCCATCAGATGTCGTGAACTTGGGGCGTCATACCAGCAATTGGACTGGTATGAATATTTTGGAATCGGTTATTATAAGACTAATTGTGCAGTGCATGTCAAAGGTAACACAATTCCTGTACAATCCTGGAGAAACCCTGAGATATGTTAGAGGCTGAGTCGAGCCTAGGGCCATATTGCGGCCGGAGGAACTACGTCAACAAAAACTGCGCCATTATGCAATGCATGTCCGAGTTTGAAAGAGTGGGGGCAATACTATTATAAATTTCAACCATTGCCTAACTCTGTTTCGTAGGAGGTTACAGTTTGCACTGGGCCATTCTAACAAACAAGCAAGCCAACCTACAAATCCCCGGAATCTTTGTTGAATACGTTAACTGTCAGCAAAATTCATCGTTGATAAACTGTAAATATACCTTAAAACGGTCAATCTAAAGTTAGCTGTGTATAAAGTAGTTGTACTAGGCAGAATGCAGAAGTAGGCGTAAGATACTCTAAAGGAAGAGGAAACACTGTCTACAGTAACGACATGCTGGCGCCTGTTTGTATGACTGTGAACAGAAGTCGATATAAGAGTAGCGAAACTAACCGTCGCCGTAAACAGTTATTTCATAAAATTCGACAGCGAAGAAGAAATAGTATATAGTGTCAATAATTGCGATTCAGAGCGTTTCGTGTCACAGTAATAAACACACCACAGGATACATAAGCTTTCAGACCCGCTAAGCAATTCCAGATCTCCTTCATTGACACGATACAAATATTTTGCTGCATGCAACGCCTCTCGTTATTCGACGTCCTTCGTCGTGGACGAAACCGTCACAAAAATAGGTTGAAAATGTTACAGCACGTTGCATATCTGTGCAGTAAGGACGCCGTTCATCTATCATGATGGGTTTATCGCTAAACGACACGTCTCTTCGAACAACTGCTGCATTTGGCTTGCTTCACAAGTAATTCTGCGTGAACAAGCAGGCTGAAGTAGCAGTGAATGGACTAGCAATTGGAATAGGTTAGGTTAGAATCTCCGCCAGAACATCCGAATTTCTTCGAGTTTTTCTCAACCTCTTCATAAAAACGCTGGCATTCTACCTCGAACAGACGATGATTGCTTCCGTCCCAATACTTTCCAATCTGTCATTGACCAGTCACCCTAAAATCGAGACACTCACAGGGCAGTAAAATAGGCCACACAAAATTATCATAGTTAGCATTTTTTTCTTTCACTGATAAAACAGTTGGCATTTACCGGTAAATGTGGTTTCTAATAACTGATTATTTCACCTATTAACGCTCAACAGATAATTAATACACTTTCTTGAGCTGTTCATATCAGAACGTGTATTATTTATACACACGTACATGTTACAGATCGAGACATTTCAAATCGTGCTAGAAAGCCACAGGCATAGCCTCCGGGAGAAATCAGACAAGCACAAGACAGATTACTTTGTGTTTTATCGACTCTTTCCTCCCTGTTCGTCGGCAATTCTAATTTCAAATTCTGGGCACTTCCTTCAATGTCGGTTAAGACAACAGTCCGACAGTAAAGAGTGGCATGGAAAGTAACAGAAATGGGAAGACGCTATTGTTCATAAGAAAAACATCACTGATCATCAACAAAAACAATCGCCGATTTATGTTACAGCCCTGTGTCTTGCAACAAATTCAAAATGCCCTAAAGACAGGACTCTCTGATATTTTCGTTCAGCAGCAGTAAAGATAATACAGACGGACAGACACAAAGTGCGCATATGCACAGAGTGGCATGTGACAGTGTGATGGTATTGAAATTATATATTTTCAGGTACAGTAATATAAACAGCCAACTAGATGCAACAATAAAAATTTTATTAATAATTAAAATCAGCTCAACATGTTTCGGGCGATAATTTCGCCAATCCTCAGGAGCAATAGACTGTGTTTACAGCTTGTGGTATAAAGCACCGACGATGCTGCCTACTGGTGACCAGCAGGCAGCATCGTCGGTGCTTTATACCACAAGCTGTAAACACAGTCTATTGCTCCTGAGGATTGGCGAAATTATCGCCCGAAACATGTTAAGCTGATTTTAATTATTAATAAAATTATTATTGTTGCATCTAGTTGGCTGTTTATATTATTGTATCAATAATGCACGGTCACACAAATATCAAATATTTTAAGGTAACACTAACATTATGATAACCATTTAATGTTCATAACTTACTTTAAAATATTACCTTCTCCAGATGACCCCATGACATTCTATACATTGTAGCAATCCCCCTTTGAAGTGCTACACAACTCGATGTAACACAGTGGCATCAATTGTTCTATTCCTCTCCGTAATGCCAACTTTTAGTTTTTGGTGCACTGAATACCAGCTGCATATACTTTAGACTTGAGCTGCACACACAGGAAAAAGGCTGTGGCTGTCAAGTCCGGGAAACGTGCTGGCCAAGGAATATCGCCAAATCGTTAATTTCCGGGGCCTGGAAACATTCTCCTAGGAAAAGACATGGTTCGCATCTCCGCATGGTGCCTTGCAACATCCTGTTAAAAAAGTATACCATCCTTTGGCTGACTTCGTAGTTCCAAACTAGAAACGTCAGCAGCATAGTGCACTAGCGCTCAGAACTCACGGTAAAGGTCTGGCGGTTTCCCTCCAAAATTAAGGCCCAACTATATAAAATGTGGATACACTACACCTAACGATTGCTGTTTTGTTTTGTCCTTATCACATCCAGAGAGGACTTTCAGCACGTATGCATATACGCGAACACGAGAGAGAAATGTTTTTTGTCGGAAATGAAAATACAGTTGCTGCAAGGGTGCACAAATCCTGGGCACCAGGTCGCCCGCCAGAGCGATTAAATTTTATACGGTGGCACCTAGCATTTCTGGGTCCTCAGTATGGAAATTTCTGCATGTCACCATTTGGCGCCTTCTCAATTTTTTAAAATCTGTGCACCCCTGCGTTTCTGTGAACGAAGTGAAGGTAAACACCCTGAACAAACTAGCAGTCCTAAACGTTAGGTTTCGGTGAGTTTAGAAGGGAAACGTGTGTAATATGTAGCCCTATGCAGAGTCAAAACGACGGCTAAGGTAATGTACCTGAAAGACGAGTCTCGTACAAGTAGGTGTAGGACATATTTTTGCAAATGATCGAAGACGAACCAAACGTGGAGAAACTTATTACAGAATCAAGGCAGTAAGATAATCCGAGCTTGATATGAACACGAGTACTCATGAAAATTACGTACGCTAAAAACTGTGAGACCTGAGTTTCATTTACTCAAATACGGAACCTTGGTAAATGAAGTACAAGAAGCCAGTAAAAGATGCAATATATGAAGTACTCAGGTGGTGACAGCGAAGAGTATCGTTTTCTGGGATGTGGCGCTGTACAGTCTGTCAGGAAGATACAGATATTTCATGAAAACATGTACATCAGTATCCCTGGCAAATGACCGCGAAATTTCGGACAGTTTCTACCAAAGTGTGCACCGGGTCACATCCCAGAAGACTGTAGCCTTGTCGGCTACAGAAAAAAATTACAACGTTCATTTTTCTTATTGCTTCCACCTACAAAAATTCTAGCATGAATAATAAATGATCCAAAAAGGCAGCTATGTGTATTTGCTTGTAATTATTCGCAATAATATCCAATATGTCTATAATAAAGGTGTCGAAAATGAACTCAAAACCTCTCACCGCCACCATTAGTACGACTTCTAACACTAATAGATCTGAAGCATGATTTTAAGTGCCTTTAAGATCTTTTCCTATTCTGACATTTCACATGCTTATCGCAACACTACACGCACTTTTAAATATGTGTAGCTTTCGCACAGACGCCATGTTGTTCCATATCCTTCGAAAAATCATTCTTTATTTGCTTCGACCTCAACATTTTTATGGTTACCATTTTGCCAGTATTGTAGGTAATTTAAAATCAGTTAGTCTAAGTGAAGTAGCATCTGACAATACTATATTATTACGTATATTAATGCAAAGTTACATTAAAATTTCTCAATTATTTCATAAGTTATTAGAACACATCCAAAGTCACCCACCCACCCACACAACCACACACACATACACACACACACACACACACCACACACACACACACACTCACGCGCACGCACGCACACGCACACACGCGCGCGCACGCGGAAAGTATGATCAAAGGTACGAAAATAATTTTGTCTAGACGATCACATACTGCCCATTTACAACAAAAGGGAACAGTCAGTGATGTTTAAATACTTAACACGAAAATGTCTTAATAATGCTATTATAAGCATAGACCTTTCTTAGATACGACTGTGACACACAGCAAGCACAAGAAACAAGTGCTATGTTTTCAGTCAGGATGATACGGGGGTGTCACAACAGGATTGGCTCTGTCGGTGCCGGCATGGCGGGGTTGGAGTTCTAAGGGGTTTTGGGCCGACGGTCTGAGAGAAGGGGAGGAGTTAGCTCTGCAGACGTCGTTGAACCCTCCTCCAGTATGACCTTACGCTATACAATTCATTCAATAGTACGCGATGCACTGCTTTTACTACAGTCAGTGGTGGCTTGTGCCACTTGTGTATAATCCACACTAGAGCAATTTTTGTCAATTTTAGAAAATTATGTCGATATTCTAATACTAACATCCTCTGTGTTCAAGTAGAGAATTCTGCCTGTCCACTCTCACTCGCATATAAACAAATGTTGCCTAGCTTGCGGAGTGCCGACTTGTAGCATGGTGATGGGATTTGATACCTTGATTTGTTCAGGGCGGATTAGACGTTGGATCTTTGATCTCTGGCATGATATAGGTCGAAGGCATGCTGGGTAATAACTTGCTGTGTATTGGTGATTTAAGGAAATAACACACATTTAATGTATGATGACACTGTTCCTTGCTAATTCTTTAGTTTCTTATCTTTTACCTTAATTGCATTAGTCTGATAAGCTCCAGTAAGCTTAGTCCAAAAAGCAATTACTATTTAACTGACGCCCAATTGAGAGCCACTAAATTAATTGTCATGCTTCACAAGTAATCACTGTAAATACGTACAGCCCGCTGCTACTAAGTAAACAAAACTTATTAGTCGAACACTGAAAGCCGACGTTAAGGCTACCAGGGTCCCGTAACCGTATCCAGAAAGTTCCCGACTTATGTAAGGGTTCCTTTCCTGAAACTTTTGCGTAACCCGAAATATACTTACAGCGGTACTGATCCCGCTCCCGCTTATTTATGACACCTCATCAGTAAATATGTATGTTGTTACAATGTCAGGGTGCATATTTAAATTGTTATTTCTATCAGCTTTTTATGTGAAACACACAAAGTAAAATAAACTTATAATTACAGTATTGATAATAAAGTAAAATAAATATTACGCATATATAACTTTCTGTAGTTCAGAATTCTTTACGCATGTCCAAGTTAACGTAAGCTGAATATTACGCAACCCGGACTACCTGTAGTGACTCTTCAGTTTCTAAGAACAGTTTGCCATGCCACACTTCAACAACGCTCAAGCAAAGAGCATGGCGAAGATTCCTTGCATTTATAACTCGTTGCGCACTGGCAACAATTTCAAATCGTGTAACTGACGTAGAGAGTAGTGGGATTACTTGTATGAATCCTGTTGGGCCAAGAGCAATACAAAACTTTGATTTTCCTTTATCTTCATTTTTGGCATGTGGGAACGAACAGACTAGCCCTTATTGCGCTGTTTGTTTTACATCGAAACTCGGAGTAGACAAACTGTGGCGGCAAGCAGTCGGCCAGCTTGCCTTTCAGCCAATGTTCCAAAATGTTTCACTATTTGTAAGTTCTAAACAACAAAAAGTTAATGCAGTTTGCATAAAACCGCGATTATGTCAATGACCTAGTTCGCTATAGTCACTGATTATTGAGGGTATGGACAATTCTGAGAACTGGAGACGGCAGGAAGAGCATTTTGAAAGAAGGTCCAAAAAGTCGCCATCTTGGAGATGATATCTTAATCTCATGTCTGAATGACTCCGTGTTTCCAATAAATCAGACATACAGTCAACAGGTTATGACGAAGACAACGAACAGTTTCAAGGCAGAGCAGATTACTACATATTTCCCTTCATCATTAACAATACGACTCACTCCGCAGTGCTCTTACCATCACAAAGTGCGACAGCCGAATTCAAATATCTGGCCAGCTTCGCAACCCTGTAACTCCGCATCTCTCGGCGCAACAGACTGTCAGTTGTCTGGCTTCTTGTTTGAATCACATAGCACTGGACCTAAGAGTAAGTGAGATATTCAAATTTTAGACATTAATGAATCACCCCTAGTAGGCCTAACTGAAATTAATCGCCTAGAGCACCCTAGGAAGACTTTCAACTAATTTATACGTTATATATAAAATTTCAGGTACTACCTCACGTAGAACATAATACTTGTCCACGATAAAGAAGAAACAGTTAATCTTTTACAGCTAAATAATCGCTGATTCCTGTGAAAACGATATGAAACATACACACTGTGTGACGAAGCGGTGAGTCCCTTTATCTTGTAGCGTGCGGTACTACGTATAGGAAGCCGCGGCTTTAAATAGCAAAAGCAAATTTACAAGATAACTGAAAGGTGTAACGAGGGAATTGGTTGTCGTTTCATTACCATAAACACCACAATCGTTTCTACAGAATGCATTTTTATGGCCCAACAGCTGTCTGTAGAGTGGACGACATCGCAGCTGCGCATCGACCGATGATTCCACCATCTGCAGTGCTCGGTGCGGCTATACAAAACAGTCTGTCTACTAGCCTAATTCTAACCATTACCTTTTCAGTCCAGAAATATAACCTCGTTTGCATCTCTTGATTAACCCTTTAAAGACGAAAACATTGAAAATACTTGCCTATCCATTTCGAAGCGTTCGCAGACGTTGTCCAATTTGTCCTGGTAAGAGCAGTATGTGTATAAAGATAGTATGGAACACAGGTGGAATATAGGGACTAACTGACAGGGAAGAACAGAATTACTGGGACAAAGCCTGTTCCAATGCCACTGTCCACCACAAATCTCACACGCACCCACCTTGAATCAAACCCGGTTTTCCGCTGTGAAGGGCCAGAGATTAACGACCAAAGCCATGGCACGGCCATTTAAAGACAAAACAAGCTTATCATACATAAAGATGCACCCCGTACTGCGCAGTAAATATACTCCCCGGTTATTAATGAAGATAATTAATGCTACATGGGGAAATATCTGTTCTTTGTTCTGAGATCCATACAAAACACATAAAAACACTTTGTGGGCAGAATGTAGATTCTCTGAATGTTGCACACGGCGGTATATACGACTATACCGAAAGCATAACGGAGCTCAATTTTAGAATCCTTATAATCCAACAGAATACCTTAGAATGGATAGATTGCTACCACACACTCAGGCCTTTTATAGCCCGACATACAGCTACGTGTACAACGTTTTAATTTTGCCCCTGGGTATGTACATTTCATTTTAATTTTACACAGGCGCAACTAAACACAGACGTTGACACGCCATTAACTCACGCTCACACACTACACAAACACGCTACCACACAAATCCCTGATTAATTTTTATTCACAATCCATTAGATTACGTTAACTAACATTTAATGCATAAAGCAATCATTTCAAATGTCTGTATTTAACCGATGTACTAATTACATTTTCAACAAAAAAAAACCTAACGGAGAATTGTAGGCATTCATGTTATGCTTTGAACATACAATAAAGAAGTCGCCACTGCGCTTTGTCGTAGTCCATTATCTTACTTGAGACAAATGGGCATTTTATAACAATGCATGTGCACTAAGGTGGCTTTAATATTACTTCATTTCATTGAAATGTGTTGTACTTAGGAATATTGAGCATGAATGTAACATGAGACGAGCATGACCAATGGGAAGGCAACTGTCCTACGAAGGCACATTTGGAAGATGAACTTGAATATTTTGAGTCCAGGAGAGTCTAGTCAATGACGTGCGTTACTAAACTGACGGGCTTGTACTTGGCATCGACTGACATAGACTGTCTAGTGCCGAATGACAGGATGACAGGCAATCACGGATTGGAAAAGATATGCAAGGAGGCAGCAACAACCCCTAGTGGGCCAGGGCCTCTTATTACAGAGGTTTCACGATCACACTCAGACACACCACAATCAGTAGTACTCCTCTGGACGGGCGATCAGCCCGGCGCAGAGACCCCTACCTGACAACAACACATGACATCCACAACAGAGAGACATCCATATCCCCGGTGGGATTCGAACTTGTAAATCCAGCAGGCGAACGGCCGCAGACCCAAACCCTAGAACGCGCGGCTACTACGAGTGTACAATGTACAATAACATATTGAACGAACGTCGGAGCTGTGTGGTGTCGGTTCCGTATTCTATCAGTCTTTGGTTCGATTATCTGTGTGTTGTTGTGGATTGCCCGGAAAATTCGAAAAACAAGAATCATTTATTATTATGTAGCAAAGACCTCCCTTTACTACAGACCTTTATGTGATGCAGGCCTGTCTCTATTATATGCCTACACGTAATACAGGCTTGTATGTAGAATAGTCCCCTATGTAATATAGACCTTTCATTGGTATGATCCGCTCTCAAACAGTATAGACCCGATATTTTTCTGAAATAATTCAGTTCTTTTAGGCAAATTAAGAATGCAGAACCAAAGAAGGCATTAGGCACCTCATGTTCGGATGATAAACTGATAATTTTATCCCTCTGTCCCTCATCTCCTCCACGTATGTTTTGTTAAGTACAACCAAACAGTATCAGACTTCCCCCAGTCCTTCCGTTCACGGCCTTATCATTTCCCATTCAATATTATAAGATTTTTAATTAAAACGGTACTTAAAGAAACTAACAGACCAAGAAATATTGTCAAAATATTTCTTGTAATACTTTATTTTCGTAGCTCCTTCTTCAGTTTTCAAGCATTAGGCTCTACGGCCGGTTGCTAGTAAGAATTCGTTAAGAAATTGTTAATCGTTCAGGTATTTAGAAAGACTCCTTGGAAGGGGTATGGAGTAATTGCAAGGACTCTACCTACACATGGCAACAAGTGCATACATTCGAAGCGAGCCCTCTGTTCTAGCAATTGAAGCCTGGCTTTTCCAAACATTTTATATTTCAGAGAACGCTAGAATAGCGTAGTCAGTGCGGCGATTAAGCCACAAGCTGGACAATGGACGAATCGTGTTTCGATTTCTTTCAAAGTCAAGGAATTTGTCTTTTGTCCAAAGGGTCCAGACTGGTTCTGAGGCCCACCCATCCTCCTCTGGGTAAATGCGGATATTTAATGGGGATCAAGTTTCCAGAGCGTGAAGCTGACCGTACAGCTCCAGCTGAGGGATAACAATGAAAGCAGCTATACATCTCCACCCCCCACATGCTTCATGGCGTGCATAGAAACACTTTGACTTAATATTCTATTGGAAAGGGGCTTCCATATCCTCTAAGAACATCTATCTGTTTTGTAATTAACTCGCTCTGACCCACAGCAAAATCATTTTATTCCCTGAGGGTGTGGCCAATTTGACCTTAGGTGAAATGGCGCCCTGGGAGAACAGACTTCCCCCTCCCCACCCCTCCCCCCCACTCAGTCACTATCTCCTAATCGCGATGCACTCGAAATAGCACGTAGTTCATTTCAGAGTCGTTCTGAAAAGTTAAATTACAGTTGCCATTATGAATTATGTGTAACTACAAAATCAGCCGATACAGCGCAGTCAGTAATGGCAGAAATGCTTCACGACCGGCTTCGATTCCCGACAGAGGAACCAGTCTATGAAGCTCATGCACCAGGAACCATTTCCCCTGAGATAAAACAGCTGGAGTGTAAAGCTGGTCATGAACTTCTACTTAATGCACAGGATAAGAATGGACCAACCAGGTAGAGACCGTCCCAAGCAATGGGATTTGTGAGATGCAATATCGCAAATAGTGACTCGGTGAGTCTGTACTCCACGCTTTGCAGTCTTGTTCTTGTGGGAGGCGGTTATCTGCTCCTTGGAATGATTTTAAACATTTCTTTCGAAAGAGTGTCTATTGGATATCATGCACAAAGAAAAACATACAGATTCTACTTGATACGTCATATGAGAATAACACACAACAAAGACAGCTTGAATGCAGCCATAATTCAAAACTTTCATAACTGCAGTGAACCATTAGGAAGCCTATCATCAGAAAAAAAATAAGTGACGCTCGTCTAATACTAAAGCAAGTACACATTCCCTGACCTAGCCTAGGAGGCAAACGGAGTTCACACAAGTATATCACCTGTTCGAATCATGGTACGGCCATGAATTCATGCGATTTCAGTGAAAGGGAATGCGCCCGTACAGGAAAGTCACGTAGGAAATACAGATACACACAGTACCCGCCTGCGACGGCTTGAAACAAAGCCATGGATCTGGGGGAGTCATCTAGGTCATTACTTTGAAAACAAGTACACGGCACAAGCTCCATCTATGGAGCAGAATGTAAACTATCAATTACAGAAACTTCAAGAAGCAGTTCCAGGCTCATGCAGATCGCAACCGCTCACCAAATCACGAAGCTTCCGTGTATGTTCTGGGACCCGAAGGCCCTTTACCGTATTTAAAAGAGGCCACCGCTGATCACTAACCTGAGCCAAGTAAATTCTCACACCGAGGTCAATGGAAATAACGCCTTCTAGACTGTTGACGCCCAATCGACCATGCTTTATTTGCGATGCGAAGCTCACGAACGAGTCACAACTAACGGATCATTTAGGTAAACGACTAGATCCGGGTTTTAATTTCAAAGACCTATAGGTTAAGATTCTAGGAAGTTACACTATGTAAAATGCTAAACTGTAAAAATAGTTTAAGTGTTTACGTACATCTAAGTATTTATTCATCCGATGTAACATTCTAGCATCTTAACCGACGGATGCTTGAAATCGAGACCCTGATCCAGTCGGTCACCCATCTGATCTGTTGTTGAGTTGTATTTCTCATATCCAGTAAACACCCACGTGCATTTTAACATTGAGGTCCGTATTTATCCGATCCACTTCATTGGTCGCTTGGTCTTGGTTACTATATCGCATGACACTTGGCCAGTTAACCAAGCCGCTTATACAACTGTTACAGAGAGGTAATTATACTCGTATGTTTGGGGTCATGAGTTCAGTCAATCTTCAGTCGCAGTGGGAATAATATTGCAACATCATGTCTCTGTACAGTGTACTTGTATGCTAAATGCTGGTTCTACAAGAAGCACCGCCTTAAATTCAGACATGAAATAGACCCCACATTTGTACCTATGTACTGACAAAGACTGGTTTCATCTCAGGGTATAAGTGAAATGTCAGAGTACAAGGTACTGTTCTGCGGCAACCCATCTTCATCCACGAGGAGTAATTACATGACGATATGGTTGGCGCATGGTGTGGTGTGTTGCGTGAGCATCTAGGAATACTGGACATGTTTTTTTATGAGACCATAAATATACAGAGATTACTTGCATACATTCTGACACCTATTTATTATCGCCTATGCTCTCTTCTGCAAGGCACAGAATAGCTCACAGACCAAACATTCTATGCGCTGAGATCTTCGCTCTTGTGGATTATTATGCAGCGTATGGAGATAATTACTTCCCGACGTTTCGGGACAACCTATCAATCCTTTCTTCAAGTGTCAAGAAATCTGTCTCATCTTCAAGGGCGAATAAATCCTTAGATTTCTTGACCCTTGTAGAAGGGGACCGATAGGTTGTCCCGAAACGTCGGCATGGAATTGCCACCATACGCTGCCTAATACCACAGAGGCGCGCAGATTTCATTTTCCTCGCGGCGGAAGCCTGAAATCACACAATTCTATGCCCTGTTTAGTGTGTGTTTTCGGTGATAGTAGTCAGCAGGGGATTGCGGTTTTCTCGTTCGCCAGATCTGAACTCGTGTCATTTGTTTACGGGCGGGGTGTGTTAAAGAATAGAACTATAGTAATATGCCTCGCACCGAAAACGATTAAAAGAAGAGAATTCAGGATATAATGGCTTCTATTTCCAGCAAACGAGCTTTGACTAACACTGAACAACATGTTTGTTACATTCGATGCGTGTTCGAGAGCCGAAGAAAACCATTTTCAACATCTCCGTCAAATATGAGAAGGAAACGTAATATTAACTGTAATACAATGAACCAAACGCGTGGACCGCGACTGACGGCAAATATGAGTAACGGCGACCGTTGGTTTAGCTGCCGCTATGCAAAACCGTCTATGAAGTAACCAAAATAATGAACCACCCAAACAAAAGACTGTTCATTATGAACTGTTATGACTCGCTAACGATATGAACGGATTAAATCACCGAGTCACTACGACGGATCGGATCTCGGTTATTTCAAGCGAACGACGCCAGCTTCAACAAAGAGAATACTGCCGACTTCGTACAATAACCTCTGCTATCAAGTAAGGTTAGTTTGCCAAGCATAAGTAACATTACTTACATGTGGCCAATACCACTATATTATATTTTGGTAATAGATAAAATCCAGGAATTATTTAGTTATTCGTCATATACGCTTCATACGGATGGTCAAGGTTTTGTCAATATTATTGTACAACTGGGTATATGGTTGTGTGAGGTTATGTTAATTTTTCCCGTTTCATTTATTATCAGTATTTTTCGGACGTAATGGCATCTCGTAGGGATATAATTAGATGATGATGTTCCTCATACAGGTTGTACAAACCGTACATTCTACTACAAATTAAAAATTTAGTTATGTTAGCTGTGTGACGCTTACCGTGTGTGCTTCTGATGTTTGCGTGAACAAATCCACCCCGTGAAATATTATTTCGTGTTTGTTACAAACCCAATCTGGAGGACGGAATGTCATCTTTCAGTCACTGTTCACTCAACATTTTTGCAGCCACTTAGCGTATTCTGTGTCATACACTTAACAATACTCCATATCGAATGAGTTCAAGAAATGAATGCTGTCACGCAATCTGTGAAAACAAGTTTATAATATGGTGACCACTCAGCTCTATGTATTTCGGCCTTATTCAAAGTTATAACCCTCATTTAAAGTATTCAAACCTACCAAAGCGCAATAACCTGCTTCAGAAGTTGGGGATATGTTTGCTGTTACTAGTTCAAACACAAATGAATCCAACTTACCCATTGTAACTGCTCGTTATGTAATAAAAATATAACAGATTTTTATTTATATATGTAAAAAACTGATTAAAGGATAACAAATGTTCAAAGGCTCTTAAACATTTTGTAACTCCTATAGCAAAACCTTTTCATATCATTGGATACCAATCAGAAACTTTTTAAAGTGGTACACTGCCTCAGGTTTTGAAATATGTGAATACTTCCACGTGACTCAATTATTTCATTTATTTTCCTTCTGTAAATCCGTAAAGGATTACATAATCCATATGGATATGGAAATTGTCATATTTGTTGGGATTAAGGGGTGACATCAACACAAGTGTGTACAACAATCACATGGTTATTTAGTATAATAAATGTCATGAAATACCTATTATAAATGTGATCATGAGTTACAGTTTCTTGCAACTTATTCTGGTGTTACAGAAACAAGTTTCAGGTTTGGGTACTGCTGTGGTTACAGTGATACAATTACAGTGATGGTCCTAACACCAAAGAAATCTGGAGAATTAATTTCAAAGTTTGCGAAAAATGTATTAATCTTATCTGAAGGCATAAAGAAGCTGGCTTATGAGGTAAGTTCAGAAAGAAAGTAATTTTGTTAACAGTTGCAAGAGGCGGTTTAACCCATGGCTACACCATTTAAATTTACCACATTCAGAGATTGACTGATCAGTTAGGCCTAATTTAAGTACCTTCTCTGACCTGTAATAGTACATGAAGTGTGTTATGCATTAGGTGAGTCTAGGAGGTCCTAGTGTGTTTGTGTGTACAGTTTATTTACACCTGCCCCTTAATGATTGATTCATCCTGAAAGTAAAGATGGCAGTACAGTAACATTTGTGAACCAACTTTGCACCTCTTTGTTGTACATCTTCATTGTCACCGAGAGTGACAAAACAATTGTGAACGTAATTCTGCAAGTAAGGTGGAATATACCTGTTGTCATTAGTCAGACTTTATCATTAAACCTTTAAAGGCAAAGCGCAGACTGCTTTATTTAAAGACCCAGTTCATACCATGCAGTAAACACTATTCATCTCGGTTATAAAAACCAATCAGTTTATATGGGGCAGAAGTTGCTGTTTGTTCTGAGATAAATATGAAACAAATAAACACAGCGTGGGTAGACTGTCATTTCTTAAGTTTTAAACCTGTTGGTGCATGCAACCACTAGGTTTTAAACGGTTAATGTAACAATTGATGTGGAAAATACTACATATGGATAAGAATTATGCATCATGATTGTCTTAGTTGTAATTACTTTGTAACATCAATCATCTCCCATATCATTTTTTGGTATACTTAAACAGATTGAAATCATGAACATTGTACTTCGTTCACTTTGCTCCTGGTACCTTCTTTCACACCTCCCTTCACTACATGGTTGGTTCTTTAATAACAGCAACCTACCAGTGACTTACTTGTAATTCAGTTTCCTTTCCTCCTCCTCTATATCTGTAACCTTATTTCTAAGTGGCTTATTCTTCTAACCTGAAAATGGAAACGTCATATTCCTCCAAAGTGTTGGAGAATCCTACCACACTACACTCTACTACATCTGTATATAAAAATGTGATGAGAAATATAGCAGTAGTTCAGGGATTAAACAGTCGGTGCCAGCTTCAGTGCACCATACAGTGATGAATGCATTTTGGGGTATGCATTTAAAACCCCTTTATCCTGGGCAAGAGTTGTGGATGGAATTCTCAGAGGATCCTGCCACCTCTGCAATTGGAGTTGGGGTATGTTTATGTCAGAATACACAGTGTTACATCCCAGAGGCAGCAGTCTTCACAGTTACTGCCATTAAACCTCAAGTCTCATCTGATTCATTTGTGTTTTGTTATTTCCCAGGTTGCAGAAGGTATAAAAAACAAACAGATTTGTGGTGATGGCTTCTCACAGAATGAACTGCATCCACAAAAGGCTGACGAGTCTGCTGTGGACTGGATATTTTTTGTTGACACATTAAATTTCTGCTTTTGGTCAGCCAATAAAGATAGAAAATGGGAAGTGACGTGGAATGGCAAAACATATACAGGGTACTTTGCTCTCTGTGCAGCTGTTCAAAGAGCTCTTAAGGTTTGTTACAGTCTGGCCAGTTTTTAAGCAGGACCATGTGTATTACAACAGGAATCAAATACCTACAGAATACAAACTGGTTGTACAGGGACAGGATATGCAATATAAAGCCTCTCCCATCTTTATACAAACTTTCCTTGTCTTAACAAACCAAGTTCTGGCAATTATGTCATGGTAGTATCCCATTGTCTTGTGTCATTCCATTGGTGCTGGTTGACTCATATTTCTGTATGTACTTGTTTCATGTAGAAATGTCCAGATAATCTTGGAATTGCTCTGAACAGCCATGTTCTATGAGTGTGGGTTCACCCCTAGTGTTTTTAAGTCATGCATATCCAGTGTAGCTGTGTCTACTTATCTGTTCACTTACTGCTAACTGCTAATGAATACATGTTGTATATGGACTTCTTGGTTATACATCATTCTAAATATGGTAAAGTCAGGAAGTTATACCCGTTTTATATACCAGTCTACAGAGTCCTGAAGGAGGATGATGGTAAAAAGTTGGGGAACAGAAAGTCATACTGATTCAGATACAGTTATAAAGGTATTGCTTGCCTTACAGACAGACAAACTAACAAACCATTTGACTGATTGACTGGCTAACTTTTTTGAGGCTAATATTTCTTTGGCTAACCAAGCGATTCCCTACATGGTATGGAACCCAAAGGTTCATTAGCATAGTTGAAGAATAAAAGACCAACTTGATGTCACTTGATATTTTATTTCACTTCTTATGTACTCAACATGTTTTGGACATTAATATATCCATCATCAGTTAGCTTGCAACTATGCTGTTGAACTACTACATGGGTCATTTTGTTCTCGGTTCGTTGTGTGTTGGAGATTTGGTGCGGCTGGGTTTGAGTAGTGTCCATGTTGCAGGCTGAAGCCGCACCATATCTCCAACACACAACGAACTGAGAACAAAACAACCAATGTGGTAATTCAACAGCACAGTCGTGAGCTCCTGATGATGGATATATTACTGTCTGAAACATGTTACGTACATAAAAAGTGAAATAAAATAGCAAGTGACATCAAGTTGGTCTTTTATTCTTCAACTATTACAATGATGCATGGTCCAATAAACATAAGGTTCATTACCATGTTCACAAGAACCTACCACATGTCCCTATCCTGAGCCAAATTAATCCAGTCCATTTTTTCCCATCTGATTTAATATCTGTAGTACTATCCTTTCAACTGTGCCTTTTTATTCTGAGTGGTCTCTTTCCTTCATGTTTCCCCACCAAAACCCTGTGTAAATTTCCCTTATTCCCACATGCCCAGTCCATCTCTTTTTCCTTCATCTAATCACCTGAATAGTATCTGGAAAATAACAAAACTCTTGTAATCCTTTATTATGCAATTTTCTCCAGTCTTCATTACTTCCTGCCTCTTAGGCCCGAGTATCTTCTTCAGCAGCCTATTTTCAAAAACCCTCAGTCATTGTTCTTCCCTGAGTGTGAGAGACCAAGTTTCACACCCATTAAAACAATGTAAAAAGTTACAATCCTGTACATTTTAATCTTTTAATTCTTAGATAGCAAGTGGGAGACAAAAGATTCTGGTCTGAATGGTAGCAGACACTCCCCAAATTTAAGCTGCTCTTCATTGTTCCATGGATGTGATTTGTAGTATAGTTCCCAGATATCTGAACGTTGCCACATTTTCAAAAGATGTATTTGCTGTCTTTTTTGTTGTGATTTGTCTTGTATTTTGTTGACAGGAGTGAACATACACTTAGCCTTCTCAGCATTTGCTTCTAGACCAACCTTCTTTCCCAGTGGCCATTAAAGCTTTTGTTTTTTGTTATAGTATCAGAGCTGGTCTAAGACATGTGGCCACCTGGGGCAGATAAATAATTTAGTGCCCCTTAATACTGATATTCTTTAAACTTTTTCTGCCTATGACAGGGCTGGAAAACGTTTTTGAGGGTGCATGCATAAACTGCAGATAATTATCAGAGCATTTGTTTTGCATGTGGAAACCTGAGTTTACTAGCACCATGCTTCCATTTATTCAAGTCTTAGTGCTCCTTATAAGTTGGTGTCCAGAACAGCTGCCCAGCCAGCCCACCCCTTAGACTGGCACTGTGTACAATGCATGTTTCCATCAAATAAATAAACATGTTGCATATAATGGCACCAGAGAGGGTGCCATAATCCCAACCAATCATGGGACTGTTATTCTTGGTCCAAATGTATGAGCGTTAGTCATATCAATGAATTCATTCCATTCATTAAGATACAAAATTTGGTAACCGTATAATTTTAGCTTCTGCATTCTTCAGATGTGGTCTACTTCCTGTGTGGATTTATAAGGATTTTTCATGATATTACGGTACATCTGATACTAGATTGGTGACAGACGAGATGGGAACACTGAATGAAGCGCTTCCCCCCAATACCACCTTGGTTGGGTGATTTTGTTTTCACAGGATGGAATACCTCTCACAGATCCCAAATTCTACTCCCAAATTACATCTGTACAGCTAGATCATATCTTACGATCAGATAACCCTGATGCCAAAGTATCCTTGTTGGAAGAGCGCACTTCTTGCCTGCAGGAAGTGGGAAAGCAGCTGATGGAAAAATACCAAGGTAAATGTTAACATATGGGGTAATTCTGATTGTCAGTGTTGGTCTGAATTCATTTGATATGTCCAGTATTACACTAATTTTCTCTTTCTGTAGGCCTGTCTCTTAGATCACAGTGAACATGCTTAGCACCTTGTTCTGTAGCACCCTCAGTCATTAGTTACTGTTATGGTTCTTTGTGTTTCTAATCTTAGATTTGTAGGTAGTAGATGGGAAGATAAGATTCTGAACTGAAAAGAAGCAAGTGTTGCCCAGATTTAATCTTCTCATAACTCTCAGTGACATAATTTGATGGAATATGAAAAAGTATTTTTGTAACTAATGTTTAACAATATTTGCTCTATCTACTGCTCATAGGGTCCTTCGTGACATGTTTGAAAAAATCCAACAATTCAGCTCAGAGTTTGCTGCAGGTTATTGTTCGGGAATTCCCATGTTTCAGAGATGAAGCAAACTACCAAGGTCACAGAGGTGAGATACCATCTCATTATCTCATTAACGATGCACCTGGCACATGTGCCTAATGACAGACTAATGTACTACTACTCAGGCCTGACTCACCATCTGCCATGAAGCCCATATCCTTTAAGCCACCTAAAAATTGGAAAATGTATGCCACTTAAAAGATGGGCATAAGAAATTAAGCATATGACAAATCGTACACAGTGTTGTAGACTGTCATGTATTTTGACAAATTTACGATTCTATCAAACTACATGGTGATCCATCTAAGCAGTCAGTCATCTTCATAGTCAACACTGTAAGAACTTCAGATTTCACATGCACAACATTAATACAAACATCATTATTATTAACATTGTAGATAGAATAACTCACTGTTGACTAATAACATTTCCAAAATGTGCCTGGCCACTTGACCATTCTGTGCACACAGTCATATCATGCTCCTGAAAGTTTGAAGTTTGCACTTACATTTTGGTAGCATTTTGACTTGTCACTGATAGATTGCAAACTTATACCTCTGTTTTCTTTCACCAAAGATGCAATTTATTTTATGCGTATTGGACTGTGCATCATCTTGATATTTGAATAATGGTTGACCAACTAGATGACATTTGCTTTATTATATATTGCTCAACATGTTTCAGACGTTAATACGTCCATCTTCAGGAGCTAGCGAGTACTTGTGTTGTGTAGGCTGACTTGAGGCGTGCTGATGTTAT
>Ga0136643_10000978_pt1 | contig 33680 bp, 18 predicted proteins | sample TergutLab28metaG_FD_96883 | JGI IMG/M metagenome (GOLD analysis project Ga0136643, IMG submission 96883) | Labiotermes labralis P1 segment gut microbial communities from Petit-Saut dam, French Guiana - Lab288 P1 (version 3) (version 3) | ecosystem: Host-associated > Arthropoda: Insects >...
CCACCGAGAATGTTGAAAATCTGATGCGTGGAACCAAGCATCGACAAGCTGGTTTCATTTTCAGTAAATCTGTAACAAAAATGGCCAGGGTTCGGAAGATGTCAGGTTGTATGAAGACACGGATGGACCTACCGTTAGTAAGACCAGGACAGTACCATGCATACGAAGGTGCCATATTTTGGTCTCTTTAGTAAGATATCATATAGTGGATGTATCTTGCATTCTTCTCTGCAGATTCGGGATATCTCAGTCCGTATAGTGACTACGTTACGAGCCGAACGACCGAGGTGTTGGGGGGGGTTCGGCTCTAGACAACGGCAAGAAATATAGCTCTTCTCCATGGCGTCCAGACCTACACTAGGGTGTGCCAAGCCTTTTATTTAATGGGTATCGCGACGGTTTTCTACGGGATAAAGCGGTCGGACTGTAAATTTGAACATTCACCACAATATGACGCCGAATTTGAAAGTGGAGCTGTACCTCTACTCCCGGCAGCTTTTGTGGTGTGGTGCATAATAAGGACAGCAGTTGCTTTATCTGCCTAATGCCGAACAGTGGACCCATACAGATAATGCTGATTGGCGTTGCAGATAATCAGCGGAAGGATTATAGATCGCTTTCCATTTTATCGAACGTTGTGAAGTTAACTGCTCCAGCCTTATATGTGACATGCATTCAGTCTCAATCCTGATCTAACCTGCTATCCACGGAATTCGCTACGGTCTTGACTGCTTCTAAAATATGCAACATTGTTCTGTTGGGATTACTTGCTTACTTATGACTCTTGGTCACGTTTCTCATTCCGATGCTGTCTGAAACTGCTCATTGGAGAGATGAAAACTGTGTGCACAATTTTGGCAGTAAACTACGAAAGGGACAGGCTGTTTGGGCGTGGAAGACCTAGGAGTAAGTGGGAGAATAATGGGTGACTGAATCTTTGAAAGATAATAAGGGTGCAAGTATGCACGCTGGATTGATCAGTTTCAGCTTAAGCGTTACTGGTTTGGCTATGCGGCTGTAAGGATTGCAGGAAGGGTTCTGTTCAGTGCAGTTGGTTGCTGCACACAGCTTACATTATGTCCGTTAATTACATCAACACATATACATACCTTTGCCTCACACCGGCTAATATATATTACAATTTCATGTTTGTTGTAGATGGAATGTATGTTCAGGTGAAATTACATAGTGATGTAGGATGTATGCTTGAAAGTTTGCATTTAGCCGTTAAAGATAACGTTTAGTTTGTATCTGTGTCATTTCCCGATGTTTGAAGGTTTTCCGACTGGGTACGTCGTCATTCTACCGTATAATTTTGTAATACCTAATAGATTACTGACATTGCAGTGCATTTTTGTGGTGGACAGTGCAGGAGGGTGCGATTGCTTGGGGAGAAAGCAAATTCGTTACATGTTTGCTGTGATTATGTGAATTGGGCTGTGATTTGTCAAGTGATGGTATGGTCAAAAGGATGAAGTTGTCTTTATTTTTGGGCAGAATCATATTGTACTTCAGAATTTTCCGCCACACACTTGTGGGCCAGTTATTTACGAATGTCCGGCATGTTTCCGAATCAGTTTTCTGGAAAAGTAAAATAACTGTTGATAGTTTCAGTAATACTGGATGCTGTTTCAAAGCTACAGGTTTAACAGGCCATCGATATTCGAGTACGTGTTTAGATCCTACAGTTGGTCGGAGGAACGAACCTTGTGCCCAGCGCTGAGTATACTAAAATCTGTGGCCAGGAATTTTGAAAACTGCCAGGTTTTAAGAAAGTAACAATGTCATGCCTGTGATACTGTACGATGTTAAATCGTATGCATATACCTGTCAGGGTCGAAGATTTCCACTCACAAAATGCGGTGTGTGCAGTCTTGTAATGTTTACTAGTTAACGGTGTTTATTTACGTGCAGGCTATCGCAGCTCATTGCCGAGCGGCATGACACAGCAGCGACGCGTTTCACTCCGGGCGACTGCCTTGACATTGCGTTAAATGCTGTTATTACTCATGAACCTTTCTCAGAAGTATCGGGTTTTAGAATGTGCCCACCCGGGAGAAGGGGACATAGACGACGGAAGTGGTTTAAGTCTGCTGCCGTGTTGGATAACTGTGGCGGAAGCAGGGTGTTGTGCGTTATAGAATATTTTATCTGATGTCTTGGGCTTCTTGCTCGCCAGGTTGCCGGTGGTGAGTGATTGCTCGCCGCAGCAGACGCCGCGGGCCAGCTCCAACAGCAGCAGCAGTAGCAGCAGCAGTGGGGCGGCCTCTGCAGCCAGCTCGGGCAGCGCAGCTGGTATGGCCGTATCCCGCGTGCCCTCGCCTCCTCCGCCAGAGGTCAATACGCCTGTCGCAGAGAACTGGTGCTACACTCAGGTACATGTCTTTACACTTTCTCTTTCTTCTTTCTCTTCATTGTCTCCTTTTCTACCTATAGTTCTCTCCATGTTCTTGCTCCATATTCCTCCCGTTTCCATGCACTTTTCTATTCCATTTTATTATTTCTTAATCCCTTTTGTATGCGAATGCTCAGTGTTTTAGTTCGTTGACTGTCTTCTTTCCCATTTTTGTCCATTTATCCGTTTCTTTCATAGTCATGCATTTTTAAGTGTTCTTATCAATGCCTTGTTCTGACTCTGTTCACCATGACTGTTCTGTACACTTGTTCCAGTTCCAGAGGTTGCTACAGAGCATTCAACCCCAGTATTATGTTACACTTGATTTGAATGCAATCCTTGGATAATGGACTTTTGACCTGTTGTCTCAAGGCTGAGTTACATGCACTTACTCATTGACAATAACAGTGCTTAGTGACTCAAGAGTCCTTTTCACTGTTTTGCCTGCGGGGCGGAGTTTTTGGCTGGAACTAAAGTGACATTAACGTGGAAAACCTGAAGAAAATCACTGTAATCTAAAAGTCACCATGAACTGCCTCAGTATGATAGCATGTTCTTTATGCAATTTTATGAAATTGATCCCTATAACTAATTTTGTAGGGTTTGCAGTTCATACAGAGACTGGAATTTTATAGCTTAAACACGTTAGAGCCTGATCAGGAAAGTCAGCATTTATTCAACATTGGTGATGTTCTTTAGAACGCTTGTGAGCAAGGTTACCATATATCCATCCCAAGAAAAGAGGACTTTACCACTTGTTGACCATAAACATAGGAGAAATTTTCCTCTCAAGAACATAAATATGCAGACATGCAAACAAAAAAATAATAATAGCAGAATTTTAGTATGTTAAAATTCTAGGCAGAAACATATATTTCATTAGATCAAGTTTGCTTCAAAATGGCAGGAACATCAGGAATATAAGTATGAAACTGTTCACAAGACCTGTCCTGAAAATTATACTGCACATAAATATATTTCACTGAAACTGCTGTCAAAAAATGTTCTGATTACCGCATACATATTACATTTCAGGAAAAAGTGACCACCCGCTTGTCTCACAACAATATAACATTTGCTTATATTTGGTATCCACAAAATTTCAAAACTCTTACAGTGATTCTGTTCTCACAGTGTAAACTGAAAACAACTGGGTGCATATATTAAGTCTGAAGTGTCCATTCCTTGTTGCAAACAATTATTTAGTGTATGGGCTGGGCAGCCCACATGATTAAGTTGTCTTTTACTGAAACTTTCAGTTGTGCATAAACATTATTTGCGGAGGCACATGCTGCCCCTCCAAATATTGCATTACAACTTTATTATCTGCAATTGAGATATACTTTGAAATGAGATTGTTATTTTCTAATGTCACCTGAACATACGGTGCAATATTTTGTGCTGTTGACTGTGAACCTCCACTAGTTTTGTTTGCAGTCCACCATTTTTCAGTCAAGAGTGAGAAAATTTTTAATGCAGTTGCTTGCATCTCTGGTCACTCCACAGAAAGGAATGTCTACCATGGATGCCTGTGACAGTCTTTATTGCATGAGGAGAAATCACACCACTTATAATTTCTTCTGTTTTTATTTGCGCACTTGTCAGCTTCTGAACTTTCATCTTTAAATTACTAGTGCAGTCTGTAGACCAGTAACTGTTGTGAAGTATTACACAATCATATGCAAAGATGAACTCTACTGCATGTACTTCATGTGCTTTTGAACCTGGTTGCACAAAGAAGTTGGTTATTTTAGATAAACTACTTTAACATTGAATATTCTTCTTATGGTGTGTTGTTTCAAAATGTGCATCAAGATGTAAAGATCAATTGTTTGCAACAGATACATACGTTCCTGAAATTCATTATGGCACCTGGAAAATCTTGTGTATTTCTTCTTAAGATACTCTATAAATGTGCACCTATACGTAGGCATTTTGGCAAAAGAAGAATTAAATTATAATGAGAATGAATAATAAAATTTAGGAGGATAAAAATAGCGTTTCCTTCACCCACTCACTCATACAGATGCATATTTTAAGCCTTAAAAAGATGACATGTCCAGGGAAAAGAGGATGTCTGGTAAACCTGTGTGGGAGTCATATAACAATGGGACCTGCCAAGGGAAAACAGAGGTAGTGTGGTTGACCTGGTTATAGCCGGTATCCCACTTGCAAAAGTGAAAACTTGGAATTTTACAGCTTTGCAACGGTCAAAACAGCAGTGAAATTTTGTCACTGTGACACTTCAAAATTTGAAGCTTGGACAAGTTGAGAAGTTAACAAGTTCCCTTGTAAAGCCACGGGTGATGTGGCTTAATTGCAGAGCAGCTAATCAAGACCTAGTATTCAACATATGGTTTAGCCAATCAGGCGATTAGAAATGCAGGATTAGCCAACAGAAAAATTTTTAGAGGAAAATCATAACTAGGATGATAGGAGCGATATTGGAACTAACCAACTAGCTTTATAGGACCCTGAAGGTGGTATATGACTTCATGTTCTGTGGAGTTTTACTGTGACTCCACTGTATATTTTCATGATATGGCATAATTTAAACTTCTCTCTACATAATAGGCCTATACAAGGTGAAAAGTAATTACACACACACACACTTGACATAGTGTGGCAAGCCATAATTGTTACACAACATGTCCTGGTGTATGTACCGTATATTCTCAAATCTAATCCGCACTAGATTTTGCCGATTTCTTAAACGCAAAAAAAGTTAGTTCACAGTTCTAATCCGCACGTATGGGAGGACGATGGTGAAGATAAAGATGATAGTGACTGGGTGATGGATAACGATTCAGTTATGAGTAATGATGGCGAGTCTGATGAATAATAAATTATAAATATTAAATAATATATTATATAATATTAGAAATAATAAATAAAATAATAAGTTATTGTATCCTATTGTTCTTATGGCACGTACAGCGGCTCTTATCATTTTTCCAAAATCCAGCTCACGACCGCGAATCTAATCCACACGCGATCCTAATCTGCATCTGATTTTTTAGCCCCCTGAAACTGTAAAAAGTGTGTGGATTAGATTGGAGAATATACAGTGTTTACCAAGAGGAGTGTTACTGTCAGATTGCACAAGATATGAAACCATCAAACACAGAGCAGCCTTTAGTTACATGCACATTACATATAGAGAACAATCAACTGGAAACAGATGCGTTCTTTGAGAAGTGGTATGGGTTTAACTTTTTGTCAAGAAGTAGGTCAGTGGCCCTCATCTGGGATAGTCCCAATTCTCATGTGATATCATGTGAGCACCATGACTGATGTTTTGCAGCTGCAGTTATGGCTTCTTCATTGGTTGACATCTTTGCGGTCTCTGTGCACCTAGATTGACAAGTGCCATAGGTGTTACATTTCATATCTTAGAGGGACTCTACTGCAGTCATTGACACACATTAGTGTTAGGAGTGTGACTTCTGTGCATCAGTACCAGCATGGCTATTAGAGGCATGGAGCATTATTACAATTCAAACAAATGAATGTACATTATTGCATTACAATCACAATAATATTACAACACACAAGCTCATATGTTTTGGGCCTCATTGTCCCATCACATAGGAGCTTGTGTGTTGTTGTAATATTGTTGTGATTGTAATAAAATTACGCGCATTCGTGGTTTCATGTAATAATCGAATTATAATGCACAGAATGGAGAATGTGAAGCATGGAAGGAGTCTGTCATGTGTGTGTTCTGTTATCATTCAGTCACAGCTGAGCTATGCACTGCACCGTGTGTCTTGAGTACACCTTGCAGTGCACTTTACTGTCATGACATAACCTTGTTGAGAAGTGTGTTGCCCTATTTTATTGTGACATGTATGTCAAAAAGTAAATGTCTGACTCCATATGTTGTATAACATTATTATCATATTTCTTTGGAAAGCTTGCATGTGAATTTCTTTCCTTTGTGTTATGTTGGATTAATGGATTAAAAGCTATCACTTATTTCGGGAATAGTTTGCTTAGAAATTAAAAATAATTGATTGTTGGCACATAAGGTCAGTTGTCAAAGGTTTCTTTTTTCTAACTATGATTTTTATCACTCTTGATTTTTTCGAGTGTATACCACAGTGGTTCTCATTAACCCAGTGTTCACCATATCAAAAATAGAAGAAATGCCATGACTTCAGATTGTGAGACCAGGTAGTGAATGTATGTACAAATCTAATATTTCATATTGCTTGTTTTTCAGGTTAAAGTGGTGAAGTTCAGCTACATGTGGACCATCAACAACTTCAGCTTTTGTCGTGAGGAAATGGGTGAAGTTCTCAAGTCATCCACATTCTCTGCTGGGGCCAATGATAAGCTTAAATGGTAAGAGTATGAATGGTGACTATTGGCTTTAGAAAAATATCTGGGAAACTGAAAATTATGCTGTTGAACTCATTCATAAAAATATATAGAGTTGAATATTTGTCTCCTCTGAAATGTTAGTACTTGTCTACCAGACTACACAGTGTCATCCCAGAAGACAGTAGGACAGTCACCACCACCACCACAGATACCTCATACACCATAAACATAGTCACCCCAGTTGCCAGACACTGTGCCTGTGGTAGCATACAAACATGGGGACCAGAGTTGTAAACTCAGAGCTGGATGGAGGTAGATTTGATAGTAGCCTGGATAGGCCTAGAACCAGTGTGGATATGTTTTCAGAGGAAAAAATCTCTTATTGCTGCGTGGAATACATGTTCATACATTAACTGTCCAAGAAATTGTGTGTTTTGTCTTAAGATCATTACTAATTGAAATTTATATAATTTGTAAAATGTAGAAATTTTCAGGGCAGTACAGTAGAATTCAAGTGATAATAATGATTCATGATTTGTATAAAAAAAATCTTTCTTGTGAAGGTGACAAGTATTTTGTTGGAGAATTTTAACAACCATAGAAACCCTGTTAAATTTTTCCTTATCTTTGAATGGAAAGAAAAAAGGAAAACAAACTTTATATGCGTCAAGATCTTGGCAAAAAGTTCAGAATGTCCATTAAAAGCAATCAAAACCTGGGTTATAGCTACAATCCGGAATCAGAATCACAGTTGTCACTATCTAGATCCCTACAGTTATTGTGTCCAAAGAAGGCTAGAAGAGCTCATATAAATGTCAAAAGCATATTTCTTATTTTTCTAACTGCATTGAAACTGGGCATGGCAGATTTGTCCATCATTGTCAGACTGTCAGTCAGCAATGTTTTACAGACGTGCTGTGGTGTCTGTAATGAAAGGCTGTCTGAGAAACATTGAAGTGAAGATTGGTGGAAATCATTTCCTTTATGGACTTTGTCGATCATCCCATATTTGTAATAAAACATTGTGTTTTAGGGACAGTACTAGTCCCCCATCTTCAAAGATTCAGACCTACTTCTTTGGGCCCAATGCTCTGAACCTATGGGCCAGAAATTGAGAGAAGCTTCACCTTCTTAGCCTGAGGATGGGAACTGATCCTTTGTCTGAAACAGAGATTTTAAAATTTAGCACAGTACATGAAATGACTCCCAATGTGATACACTGATATCAGAACCCTGTAGAATTGGGAGGTTAGCTTTGTGCATTCTCCCATATTACCCTTTCTGTGAGACAGCTCGTGGCCAAGAATGAAATGCTCGCTCAGAGGAAAGGGATATAGCAGAATTCACAGCAGATATTTAGTTTCAGGTTATCAGACAATAACTACAGTGACCTGAGTTTTTTTTATTAACTGCTGTCAGAGAATGTCCTTGTAAGTTATTTTCATTTTGTCATGAGAAGACATATCTTTTTCAATTATCATAGACCCAGTCATGGGTTTTCCTTCAGAACCCATTGCTGTGGACCACTTACACAGCACCTTGTTCAATTCCACTAATTTAGCCTATTTCAGTGTCTGGTCTCAAGAACTTCCCTATAACTCAAGATAAAGTGACAGAATCAGTATGTACACTAAAAGTTACAGACACTGACCTTCAGGTCTTGGGACCTACAATCCTGAAGTGCCGAATTTATCAGCAGTACAGGATTAAAGGAATTCCACTGTACATTCTCACCACTTCTGGTAACCACCTTATAGAGGCCCTATATTTTATTTATCTTATCTGGCATACCATGCATTAACGTTTAAAGTTTTATTCATAAATGCATTTTCATAGAACATCAGTACTGTTAATTTTGGGAAGAAATATGTCTATGCATATGAAATGGAGCTTCATCTGAGAAATATATGGCACGAGTCAACTCCACATTCATGAATTGAATGCAGAAACCAGTTTTAAAGACATATTTCTGGCATTTTTGGTCATGTGATCGCAAAGCGTGAACTACGGTCTTTTACGGCTGAAGATTAGGGTGTGTCTTCACTTCACTTGCTGATGATCTGGGAATGCCAGTCTTGTGTGGAATGTGTCATTGCCTTTTGTGGTGAATGTTCTAGACTTTTCCCAATTTTCTGTACTTTCTCCTTGGTAAGCACATATTTCGTAACAGCTTTCTTGTCCAACCATGACCCAGAAAATTTTTCAGTGAAATTTTTTCTGGCGTTATATAACAGAACTATTATTCAAACAAAGTCTTCAACAGTATGTTCGTCTCTATGCACTCATATCATAACCACCATACCTAGTATTTCATCTTTGTTTCTTCACAAACAGCCAAAACTGAGCATACACCCATGTGTGTATGAATGTTTTTGGTGTTTAGGGTCGACCATATGTAATCTGGTGTAGGCTTGTATTCAGAAAGTTATAGAAGCCTTATAATCTCCAAGAAGATGCACAATACAAGTTGGGTCAGAACAGCTTATCTTTATTTGGGGAATCTGTTTGGCATGTAACTACTTTTTCCATCAGTCCCAGACAGTGTATTTACCACCACTCAAATAGTTGGGATTCAGTTTAACCTACCAACATACATGGCTTTCACTGATTTTGATAAGGACTCTGATTAGAGTCATACGAAAATGCTGTTTGGTCTGTAGGATCAACATTGTCTTCTTAAAGTTCAGTAAATGTGTTAAGAGAAATTTATTAGAACAGATATAATTATATGCCTGGGTACATGATATTTTATCAGAATAAAGTTTTAAGAATATGGAAATTGAAGTCAGCACAGAGATTAAGTTAGGTGGAAAACAGTTCATAATCTTTTGTGCTATTTACTACCATTCAACAATAGAAGAAGATTTGTGGAAGTTATTTTTGTCCCACATAATCTTATTGAACCCTTTAATATAAAAATGCTGATAGAAAAAACCATGGCACTTAATGAGAAATATCATGTTCCATGCAAAATCGAATTATGCAACAGATTTCTTATTTTAACTGCTTGATGGAAATATTAAAATACTCAGTCTGAAGCAACATTGAAGGAAAAGGAGACACATTTAAAATGTTATAAAGTGATAGTAGTTTCCACACTTACACTTGTGAAACATGGGTTAAGAAGCCTAGGAATGTCAACAAAATTCAACTGCCAAAAATTAAATTATTGAGATGTATTAAAGTTTCTATCAGATTCAACAGATGACAACATTTTTTGACGTTTTGTTGACCGTGCATCTCAGTATTTAACCAACTTGATGCACAAAATTTATTGTGAAACAAATTTTGTGCATCAAGTTGGTTAAATACTGAGATAAATGAAAACATGTTTGTGTGAAAGAACCTAAATATTCATTCACCACATAGAAGAAACATATAATTATAGTGAAGAATGGTCCATTTGAACAGACTTTGTGTGGCAACAAACACCCAAAATTCATAACTTTCATACAAACCAGGACATAAATATATATGGAGACTATGATAGAGTCTAATCCATGTGTGGCAGAGGAAGAGTTTATCCATATCTTAGATACAGAGGCTGTGTAACTACTAGAAATGTAGTTTGCCTAAATATTAGAAGCCTCACAGCCATGATAGTAATATTTAAAAATTAATTTCCTTTCTCTGTGAAAACTAAATGTTGCCATTACAAACACTTACTGGTTAATGCTGTGTAAGGAAATGATCTTTTCTTAAATTCACATTAGATATGTAAATTGTACAGTGTTGAAAAAATGCACAGCTTTTCTATGAAGGGTTAATATGGCCATCCCAATTTTAAATTAGCCTTGACCAAAATGTAAGTATGTTAGGTTCAGTCTAATTTAAGGGCTGTGAAATGCTACTGGAACTCCTATTGCAATGCGCAGTTTCTGTCATGATAATTCAGCTAATCAGAGCCACACCCTTGTCATTATACACCCCACCTGTGTTCCATAGCATTCTAAAGACACCCGTTACTTTACACACACACTAACACACGTGGTACAGTACTCCACTACCTTCCATAGGGTACAGATGCATCTTATAATTTATACAAATTATTCTCCAGAGTACACATTCTGATATGTGTTAAAAACAGAGTACATCTATAAATAATCCAAGAATAACTTCTAGGTAAATACTTTACTACAACAGCTCTTGATATGACCTCTTCAGGAGTATCATTTATATCTCCATATTTAAAAAACAGGAGGATTAAATCTAAATTTTAATAACTGATTGTTGTTTTATACAGCTGTACAGATTATAATTGTAGTAATAATTCACATCCTTTAAATAGAGCTGTTTATGGTTTTGACAAGCATTACATCAGGCACCTACATGAAATTATGTAAAATCTTGTATTCAATGTAAAGAGTGAGATCTCATTTTATTATTAATTTCTTGTAATTAGTTTTCTCAAAGTGACTTATGTTATGATACCTGATGATGGCCTTATTTACACTGAAATATGTTGTGACTTGTCAGTAAACAACTGACAATATTTATGTTGTGATGAATGACTTGTATGCTGTTTTGTAACACATTATAGGATGGGTGACAGTTCTGCAGTGTTCTGCTCAGGAAAGACTTCTTATTTACCTGAAGTGGTTTGTACTTCAGAGTGCACATGTGTGATGGTAGGTTTATGTTTTATATTTTCTTCCAGGTGTTTGCGGGTGAATCCAAAGGGTCTGGATGAAGAAAGCAAAGACTACCTCTCATTGTACCTGCTTCTAGTCTCCTGTAACAAGTCAGAAGTCAGGGCCAAGTTCAAATTTTCAATACTTAATGCCAAAAGAGAAGAAACCAAAGCAATGGGTAAGGGTATATAATAATATTCTACTACTTGTTAATTTTCTACTAGTTCTGACCTTTTCAGTCAGTATTGTTGTGCTGACCTTAACCTTATGTGACTCTCACATGGCATATGTAAATCTGGAGCAATACACTGTGTACCTGTAATTGTGTCCCCAACCATGACAGCTGTCGCGGGAGTGTTATTGCTTAGGAAGCCTTGTATAGCCTTGTATCCAACATTAATTTAAAGTCTGTTTTTCCGCTGCAGTTTATCTTGCCTTAGTTCATAGAAGAGTTTAGAAGTGCTCACCTCCAGCTTGTCAGCAGGCATCACACCTCGTGAAAGTATTTCTAGGCACACAGCAGAGCTCTTGTCAATAAATAGTAGCAATTTTTCTTTGACTGTTAACTTTCAGTTCATGCAAAGACTGTGGATTGTTTGTGTAAGATCTTTCACTGTCCTTCATAACAGTAGCTGTGCTAATTCAGATCTGGAGGTTTAAGATGCCATAATTTTTTAAGGAATGATGTCACAACTGTACACAGTGGTAGGAAGATATTCTCTCTTTGAAAATCACAGGCCCTGTGATTTTGCGCACCCTCATTACACACCCTACCCCAACTCTTGAGTCATACAGTTGAACATCATGAACTGCATGGGGATTTTCAGAACACCAATATCTGTTAGTGTGTCCATTATCATTCCTACTTAACATAAACCATGTCCCCGCCAATACAAACATGAGGTTTGAATCAAGAAATCCATTGGCTACCATTTCCTGAAATCACCTGCAGTGCCAGCTTCCTGCTTACCAGTCTTGAGGAAACAGCTGTACAGTTGCAGTTGTACGGGTTTAATTTTATGTGGGCATAGTTTTGAAAGCTTTATAGTTGTGTGAGATAAGGATTTTGGCACTTCACATTGAGCAGCCAACAGGTGCAAAAGACTTTCTGGGGCTTATTCATGGGTCATTGTCATATCCATTTTCTCTTCTTTTAAAAATGAATTTTCATATAGTCCTCTTTGTTCAGCACCAAACTTATCTTCCAGAATTTTTCCACTGTCTTGTATATTTTCTTTACATGGGACTGTTGACGTGAGATTTTTTTTTGGTAAAATATTTGGCACCATCTTTTTTTACACGGTGCATAAAATGCAGAAGCATTGCACATGAATATTGTTCAACAGATTACATTTTACAGGTGCAGTGAGAGCATCTGAGGTCCACATGTAATAATAGTATGTACTGTGGAGTAATAAAATGTAAAATGCTTGTTCCTGCTTCTCAGTTATGAGTTGCAAAAATACAGCCACGTTGTCTGCAAATAGGCCCACACATACTGAGCTGTATTTACCTATGCAAAGGGAAATGATTAGATGTGTTCTCTGTATAATTAAACACCTGGTTGGGATTGGTGAGGTAACATGGATCTTAATGTAATGGAATAATTGAAACCATCACTACAATATGCAGATCATTAGTGTCACTCATTTTACTTTCACTAAGTATAAAAAGAAATGTTCAAAAAATTATAATCGGAGTGTAGCAAATGATAGAAATTTATATAGACAGTAACAAACGCAGCCATTTACATGCACATTTATTTAAAAGCTTTGAAACAATCCATTATGTCCGAATTGAATCAGGCCCAGTAATATCTTAACAGAAAGGAGTATGAGGCAATGTTAGGTATTATGTACATGGATAAAATTGTAGGTAAATGCAAATTCAACTGTAAAGGGAATTCAGCCAGTAGGATGCATTTTCTAGCATGTAAATTGTTATGAAATGCATATTTGTAAGAAGTAATGCAAAATAATCATGAATGTAGTTTACATTAGGTTTTTATGCCGATGCAGGTAACAAGTTGCCCAAGAAGCAGCTAAGCTGGATAGGAGACTGTACCACAAACACCTCATGAGCCCGAAATTATTTACACCTAATCCCATGTAGGGGTGACACCAAAGGTAGAAAGTATTCACTTTGCATCTTGGCATATCATATTTCATGGTTTTATGCAGTTTCTCCAGGTAAATTCTGGGGCACCATTTTGAAATAAGCAGCACACGTTCCGTCCAAATCATTACCTGTCACTATGATCGTCATAATTCTGTCATCCAATTCAACAGTGTATAGGCTACAGTCACTGCAGTTCAAACTGTGTCGGTGAATAACCCAAGAAAAATAGTTGTGTGTAGCTTTGACTCTACTAGGCATAATTCATCCCTCAGTTTCTGTTATGTGAATCTTTTACTGGCATGTGCTACACAGACTGTCTAATTCCCACATGAGTTATGAGCTCTGTACCACAACTACCTTTAAAATTTTATAAATTTCTACAGACTATGTGCACACACACGCACACACACACACATATACGCACACACTTCTGTTTGCATATCTGAATATTAAACATCTCTGTAGTGGTTGCCATGGTTGATAACCTGTTGTTATGCCAGGAGAAAGACATATTTTGTGATGCTGGCCCCACTTACTATTCTCAGCAGCACATTATACCTGGCAAATCTCACTGTTTCTGCACAGCATTGATTCCAGTTTTAAATAGATGGAAACAGGACACCATGTCTCATTCCTGTTTAAACAGCACTTGCCTCTGTGGTCCTTGGTATAATGTTATAAATTTACCCCAAATCAATATTATGACATTACTACACTAGAAGTGCAGCTAGAAAATTACGTAAGGCTTGAGAGAACTCCTTTCACCTATCCCGCTGCTACTGAAGTGACACAGTGTCATTGGCTGCAGTAGTCGCATGACATTTCACAACTAAGCGTGGAGCCAGGATAGGTGAAGTTTGAAGGATTGTTTTAACTTTTTCAGGCACTTTCAAAATTTATATTTTACTGATCTTCATACACAAAAGTAAAACGCCTGCAGTTTTCTACATGTAATCAAAAATTAAATTTGTTTGAAGAGCTATGCAGCATACCTCACTTGATATGGCTTGGAGTTATACATGTGAGGGGCATTAAATCACACTTCATTTTTCAGTTTTTATTCTGAAATTATTCTGCAATGCATTTAAGATTTTCAGCTAAAATTCTGCAGTGTATAAGGTGTTTTCAATTAATGAAACCTAACTGAGGATGGCATACAGTTAGTGAAACAGCAGTGGCATTAAAGGTGTGTCTGTCTTTCAACTAAGCATTGTATATGTGTTTGTGTATTTTGAGAACCAAATGTATAATTGATGTTGTGAAATTTCATTTTTACAATACTGGTGTTGCTGTGAGTCTTCCAGGCAAATGTGTTGAGAATCTTTGCACTGGACTGACAACATTATTGCTGAATCATCTGACCCAAAATTGAGTTTTTACAATTTAAACAATGTTATTCTAGAGAGCCAGCGTGCATACCGATTCGTGCAAGGCAAAGACTGGGGTTTCAAAAAATTCATCCGCCGAGACTTCCTGTTGGATGAAGCAAATGGTCTTCTGCCCGATGACAAGCTCACAATATTTTGTGAGGTAAGATAACCTTTAATTATTATAAGGTAGCTTTCATTCTTCTTCAGTTAGCAACATCTCTGTTACCTGGATTCTGTAAATCATAGTCAATATAGTGACTAAGCTAAGGGCTGGACAAGCAAGGAACTGTGGCTCTGGGGCCCATCAAGCTTCCTACTCATTGGTACTAGGTACTTTCCCAGGGCAATAGCAGTCAGGATGTAAAGCTGACCACTGACCTTGTTCTCTTTCTTAGGTCAACAATTATTGAAATTATAACTCCTCTTCTTATGGCTTCATGGTATGCACAGGGACTGCTTTATTTTGTTATTTACAGTCTGATGTGTGATTATTAATTTACTCAAAATGTCATGTGATGAGGTTTACATAATATTTATGTTCTAATCCATCCTGTCTTTCATCAGTGACTGGAGTACTGTTTATTAAATTATTATGTTCTACTAAACACAGCTGAAACCATTTTTATGGGGGGAAAGTGAAACACATGGCACACAAGATGAAAGTCAATCTTAGGTGTAGTTGGGTAATTCTTGTATTCTTTTTTTGTAAATGTTCCACCATGTTTTAAACATGTATTGGGAACATAAACCTTAACATTTTTATGTCATATAACTGCCAAACTGATTTTAAAGACTTATAAAATGAAATTCAAGATGAATGATATACAGTGTAGTCTGTATATCACTACCAATCAATAGTTGACAATTTAACATGGAAGAAAAAATATTTAACTCTACTTATTCAGTAATTCTCATTATAACATTTTTAAAAAATGTTTGATCATCAGGCAGTCTAAGTAATTGTGATATTCAAACAACAACAACAAGTCAACATCATGATTTTGTGATTTATTCGATGTAATTCCATCTATCGATTTACTACCTTGTGATGTAACTCTCACCTAAATCATTCATTCAATTCACCCACACTTTACAAACCAAGCACATCATATTATTTATTTACTTTGTAATTTTTCAAGTACACAGGTGATGTACAGATGTATATCACATGTGTACTGTGTATTTATGTTCCTTAGCATAACAGAATAGTCTCAGCTTGTGTCACCACACTATCTCACAACTTCCCTCTGTTCTCACTGCTGCAACCCAAGCCATAGGTGCTGAGATTTCCCTCATTGTTGAGGGAATGGCAGGTGGTTTTTGTGAAGAGCCAGGTCTTCTGGGATATGATTTCATGTGTATTGGTATATAGCTGTTGATATTTCAGGGGAGCTTGCTGCTGACATTGTCAGGGTAGTCCAAGAGGTTTGGACCCTGTTAAATTAAATCTCGCTTGATTTGTATATTGTAAGGAGTTCGACATGTTAATATGCATCTGTACTGTGTTTAGTTTGAAGGAATTGCACATTACCATTATAACTGCAGCCCTTGTCACTCATGAAGAATGTAATTATAATATTTAGTTTTGTTTGCAACTTTTAGCTACAAGTATTTGCTATTTTCATTTCCTTCGGAGGCTGTATACATACTTTTTGAAGGAAATGAATAATGCTTAATTAATTTTAGAACCAATAAATGTAATTTGTTATTTATAAGAATAAGAAATTCCAGCAAACAGTTAAGTGATAAGGGTTAAATGTATTGAAAAATACAGCATTCATAGCAGTAACTAAATTTGTCACATACTTAGAGCGTAGTCTGCGTACCTTCTGGAGTTACAACATAATATAGCTATAATAGAGGAATTGTCATGTGGCAAACGTAATAACAAAGAGGAAGTGAGAGAAAGGGAAGTTGTGGTGGAAATGTAAACTAACCAGTAAACAAATGAAAAAATGAGTTACTGATCGCTAATTTTTAATAGCTGGGGCAACCAAATGAACATAAAATTACCCCTCTCCATAAATATCTCACTTTGAAGGCATTGAGGGCTCTGAGCATGCTTGAGGAGAGCATGAGAGCTTTTAGTAGACATTAACTATACATCACGCACCATTTAAGAGAAGTCTTCCCAGTTACTGTGTGTATAAAGTTGCGTGGATTGCCTAGTAGTATGTTGGAACTAATGTAACAGAGAGGAGTAACAGGTTTTGAGTGTGTGTTGGTATGTCCATTTTGTGTTTACAGATGGAAGACCATCATGGCTTCTTGTTTTTATTTATTTTATTTTATTGTTGCCTGTTAGCCTCGACATGTGGGGTGCAAGACACGTGTTGTTGTAGTAGATATATACGGTGATATCTTTATGGGGTTTTTAGCATACTGACATGACTGTTGAATTTTATTCAGGTGAGCGTAGTAGCAGATAGTGTAAACATCTCGGGACAGTCAAACGCGATACAGTTCAAAGTGCCAGAGTGCCGTCTCTCTGACGACCTTGGCTTGCTGTTTGAGAACCAGAAGTTCAGCGATGTGACTTTGTCAGTCAGTGGACGGGAGTTCCAGGCACATAAAGCGATACTAGCAGGTGAGACAGAGTCATGGATCTTGGGCCTGCAGTGAGGATGAATTGTCTAAATAATTTTTAGTTCTGTCTGTCTCAGGATAGGATCAAGTGGTAGGCTTATGTGAGCATGGTAATCAAACTTCAGAGGGTCATTTGTCAATGAACTGAGGTATCAACTTTCCTAGAAAGGTCCTGCTTCATGGACTTGGTATTGTTTCATTTCAGCTGTTTCCATGTTGCCTATTTTGCAGTTTCTGTACCATTATGCTAACAATAACATCAACATAATTGTCAAAGAAGAGAAGATAAAATGCCTATAACTATACCTATACCTATACATGTGTTCAAGCTGGTGCATTCCAGTGTACTGAACATTGGCCATGTGATCATCAATCAGTTGTGTGTAAACTGATAGCAGATACGTGTTGCATAAAAATTGTTAGAATATTTGTATATGAGTGGTATCAAAATTATTGTCTTCTGAACATAATTGCATTTGCCATGGGCTTTGAAATTTTTTCTAATCACTTTGTGTTAAAAAGACAATTTCATATATAACTGTGTCAAATTTTGTTTCTTCCAGCTCGGAGCCCTGTGTTTGCAGCCATGTTTGAGCACGAGATGGAAGAAAGAAAACATAACAGGGTTGAGATAACAGATGTAGATCATGAGGTTCTGCGTGAAATGCTACGTTTTATATACACCGGAAAAGCGGCCAACCTTGAAAAGATGGCAGATGATTTGCTTGCTGCTGCCGACAAGGTGAGACTGACCATGTCATACCAGTCTGTTATATGTATGGTTGTTGGATAGTTAAACTGTTACCAATACATTCAAATGGAATCCTATTTGATCACCTTCTTTGAATCATATGTTTCCATCGCATCCAAGTGCAGATTTATTTTGCGTAAGTAAAATCACTGTGTGTGTGTGAGTGAGACAGATGTCATTTTTGTGGTGCCATTTCATAACCCTGTTGAAATACCTGAAATCTCCAATTTATTTTTCTTATACACCAGGAACTCTTGCATTTCTGCTAGTCTTTTATTCTTATCTATGTTTATTTAAACAACTGGCTTTGCAGTAAGTGTATTCTGAACAGCTAAAATACATTAAGATGTTTGCTTCACTTCACGTGTTTAAGGAGTTCTAGTGTTGTAAACAAAAAAAAACTTTTGATCTTTTATTGCCAGAGTTTATACTATGTGAGCAGTTAACGTGTACTGCATACTGCTTAGCAATTTCACATCAAATTACATGACAAAAAATACTTGCATTATTACTTCAATTATTAACCAACAATTGTACTTACATAAATTCCACATAAAAACACTTAAAACCACTCTGACATGTTTCATCTTTTTTATATCACCATCAGGGAGTTATGTTTCTCCTTGCTAAACATGGTGTTGTGGCAGCATGCTGCCACAACACCATGTTTACAGAAACAAATTAAATTGTGAATGTTATAATATAACTTTAGCAAGGAGAAACATAACTCCCTGATGATGATATAAAAAAGACTGAAACATGTCAGAGTGGTTTTAAGTGTTTTTATGTGGAATTTATGTAAGCACAATTGTTGGTTAATAATTGAAGTGATTCTATGAAATGCATGGTGCAACAATAATGTTTGTACTTGCATTATTATTTGTTTTTATGTAATTGTGTGCATGTTCGACATCTGGAGAAACTAATTGTTGTGGTGTTGAGTCGGTTAGTTTTTGAGCTATGGAACCTCAAACATTTTCCTCCAGTTTGTGTTATTAATGTCCAGAAGAGAAACATAAAAAATTTAACTCTTTGTTGTTCATTTCTTAAGGGCACTTAGAGAGAGCCTGTGGTTATTTAATGTTTTCTGGCATACGTGTTGAAGGTTTTCACCAGTAAAGCAGCAGAAATGGGTGTCACTGTAGTTGATGTGTGGTATTATCATCTACAATACAGATGTTGTTTTAAAGACCATGTTAGACATTCAGAGTTCATGTGCTTTTTCTTGCAGTATGCACTAGAAAGGTTAAAAGTCATGTGTGAAGAGGCACTGTGCACAAACCTGTCAATAGAGAATGCAGCAGACATCTTGATTCTGGCAGACCTGCACAGTGCAGACCAGCTCAAGGCGCAGTCTATTGACTTCATTAACACGTGAGTAATTTAGGAATTGTAGATGGAAGATTTGTTTCCATTTCTCTGTACCTTGAAGACAAACTTTTTTCATTTTAATTATGGGTGTGTGAACGCTTCAAAATTAGAATTAATTACATGCTTTGGAGTTCACATTTTTTCTCTTTAGAAGTTAGCACAGATGAGAAGCCTGGCTATAAAATGAGTTTCATTAAGATTTTATTTTAATTGAATTGTTAAGGTAAGCCTTATTTGTGATTAAATATATGCAAAAAGACACACACACACAGTTCACTCAGTTCTGTGAAAATGGACATGTGGGAAATTACTGAGGTTTTCCCTTACCCTAACTGAGGTTTTTGCGTGCTTTTTCCTCAGTTGTAAGGCAAATGCCAGGGTATTACTCGCAAAGACGGGGCACGGCCCACACTCTTTCCAATTAGGAGATAATTTTTACATGGTTAGTTCATCGTTAATTTTAGTTCAACCACTCTGGATTCGAATCCCAGAAAGCCGTCCAACCAAAGTTGTTAATTGTGTTGTTCTGTGTATTGTTTGTGTGTAAATGTGTACTGTACTACTGCCACTGGGTGTCAACCCAATTGCGGTTAATATGTCAGTATATCGGCAAATTTAATATATCTATAGAACATCCTATCAGAATGAAACTTCTCACAGAAATAATAATTAAGGTACAGTTGTCACTCAGCATACCACAAAGGGATATGGCATATCTCTACTCATTCTTTACCTGGACAGTAGATAGAGCTGAGTAGTCAGCTTCACACTGTGGCTGCTTTACCCCCAAGGAAGGGACTATGGTACCCATTGATAGATGGCTCGGTGGGTCCCGTAGCTGGTCTGGCTGCTATGGAAAAGGGAGAAATCCCTAGCTCCTGCTGGGAATTGAACCATGATTCCTCAGCCATTTGGCTTGCATGCTAGTTACTATATCCCTGCAAGTACCAACTGTTGAGCATACATTGCCATTACTGCCATGCAGTACATTGTGCTCAGTTCTGTGTTTTGGGAGCTGTGACTGCATTGAAAGTACAAATCATAATGATAAACACACTATTAAAATACGAATTTGTGTGACAGACATTTTTGTTATCCAATATCAAAAAGTAATGCTGGAAACAGTACTGTTACATAAATTTTGAGGTGTGCCAGATATGAATGTGGAGTGATCTTTTGAGGTGATATTAAGAAGTAATTTAACACATGGCATACAATATTGATGATAATATTAAACTCTATGTGTCATTTGTGTTGTTCATTTTTACGCGTGTTTGCAAAATTGCAAAAAGCGACTTTTAGCCTCATCGTGTCTGTCTGCACCAAATAGCTCAGCTACTACTGGAAGGATTTTCATGAAATTTGATATTTGAGTATTTCTTAAAAAGTCTTCCAAGGAAATCCAAGTTTCCTTAAAATTGGACAAGAATAATGCCCCTTTTTATGTGAAGAGTAATATACAATTTTGGTCATATTCTGTTCTTTTTAAAATGAGAAATTTTTCAGACAGAAATTGTACAGAAAATCAAACATGCATTTTATATTCAATAACTTTTTTTTTTTAATTTTTGAGATTATATGGGAAAATATAATAGAGCAACAGGCCACATATGAGAATAATGAGAACATGGGACATGCGCATAACATGCTGGATTACTAAAGCTACAAACACACACTCACAATATGTAATACTTATTGTATTTCACTGCAACAAAGGTTGTGCCTATGAAGCAAGGGGTTAAACAAACATGTCATAATCATTAAAGTACGTGATACACACATGGCTACATTCTTGTGAAGTCAGGTATCCCAAAAACACTAATAATCACTTGACATGTAATAAGTACAGTATTTATTTTCGTTGTTACACCGTGCATGTTGTTGAGTTACTCAATTATTATACCAACTACTGCACATATATAAAGTTTATAAAATTTACACATTAAAACATTAAAAATGCTCAAACCTGTTTCGGTCCTAGGACCATCATCATCAATGTTATGTTGCGAAAAGTGCCCTGCTACGGATGTGCATTCTGTGCTTCATTGTGTGATATGCAACGAAGCACAGAATGCACATCCATAGCAGGACACTCTTCGCAACATAACATTACACACCACGGCATGCTGCCACAATATCCAACTGGTACAGCGAAATTGTGACTTTTTATAGTGTAACTTTAGCAAGGACGATATGGCTCCCTGATGATGGTCCTAGGACCGAAACATGTCGGAGCATTTTTAATGTTTTAATGTGTAAATTTTATATATGTGCAGAAGCACAGGATTTATTTGGCCCATTTATGGCAATGAGGGAATGACAAAATGTAATTACTAGGTGCATGTTTTTCCAGGAAAATTATTGAGACACTGAATAAGCTATTCAGGAGTTGAGAAAAGAAGTTACGTTTGTGCCAGAGAGTTGCACTAAAATCATTTTATCTTCCAAGTAATTAAATTATATCTTATACCTGAGGTCATCTTATAGCTGGATGAATACCATAACTACTTACTTGGTACAGGATCTGCTTGAGCATTGGGTAGGTAATGAGCAGTTCAAGTTCTGTTGCAGATCCTGAAGGTTTTTATAAGTAACCACAAAATAATTAATATGGACTGAAATATGCCTGTTCCTTTTTATTAGTGGGCTATTTAACGACAATATCATCTGTATCTAGCAGTAGCATTAGGTTATGTAAGAAATATGGGTGTGTAGGACTGAGTTATGAATTGGTAAATTTCAAGGTACTGAACTGGTTAATGAAAACTGTGGTAAACCTGTTGGTGTAACCAGTCATAGCTGAGATTTGAAAAGAGTATCTCCCATTGTAAGTCTCCACTGTTCCCATTGAGCTGTACATATTTGGTGCAAGGCTATTGTACAGAAATTGAAGTTTCATTTGTTAAAAGTTAAAACTTTCACTAATAAATAGTTATTAATTTCTGACTCGTAAGCACTGTAATAAATATATTTGGCAAAAGATGGCAGGGTAGTTACTGTTTGTAGCAGAATGTACAAGACTTAACTGAAAATTGTTTAAAGATTGCATAAATTACAGTCTCAGATACCTGGGGCAAAGTACACGTGAAATGCCAAGGTCTGCACTTGCTTAAGATATCTGAGGCGTAGCAGTTACAAGAGTTAAGTTGGAAAATTTGGGTGTACACACATACATAACATTAACACATTTGCTGGTGTGTATCACAGCTCTGCTTGGTTTTTCCTATGAGATGGTTCTTCATGGTTTTAATTTTGAGATTAATGAAGCTGTATTAAGTAACTGTTTGGTAGTATGACTAAAATATCAAAACTTATAATGTCATGGCCCAATGTTTGATACAGACCTGGGCCATGTCACAACCTTTTTTCCTAAGTCCATCCTAATATTAGCCTTCTGTGTCCCCTTTCTTTTAAGCAGCCCCTATCATAGAGGTGTCCCCAATAACGTGTGTAATTTCTTGTCTGCTATATAAGTTGCATACCCAGACCACATAACCATGAATTTACTGCTGTAACCATACTAGGTGCATCCTGTGCTCATGAAGTTCCTTATTGTGTAGTATCTTTTAGTTTCACTTTATTTCATCTGTATGCAATGTTTAAATTAGCAATTCGTTTAGTTTGCATAGAGAGAATTGTGACCAGACTGCTTGTATCCAAAAATTAGTCAACTGAAATTACAAACCAGATTGCATGCATAGAGCTGTGATCAAACTACTTGCACACTAAAGTAAGTCAATTGAAATGAGTAATCCGGTTAGACTGCATACATAGAGCTGAGACCAAAACTGCTTGTACCCTAAAGTATATCATTTGAAATGAGAAATGCCTTTAGGTTGCATGCGTATACCTGTGACCAAATTGCTTGTATTATGAAATAAGTCAATTGAAATGAGAAAATCTAGTTGGGTTGCATATGTAGAGCTGTGACCAAGCTGCTTGTTTTCTAAAATAAGTTGAGATTCGTTGTACTTAGCCTTGCTTACAGAAAAGTGCCTTCAGACCAAATCTATATCCTTCTTTGTCTTGTTACTTTTGTCCTTTTAAAAACTGAGTACATTTAATAAAATGTGAAATTTTTTATATTTCAGTATGATTGTCGTTTTTCCAATGTGAAATAGAATATTTTGGCAAATTGTGTCCAAGAATGAGTGAATTCACATGTTAAAACTTGTTACTTCTCCCACATGTTTTCCACTCATCCTCCTACGACAGTACTGTGGAGACACATATGCCCACTCACTGAAGTGGATGTACATGCATTACAATAGTGTGCTTGTAGAATAATTAAATTTTTTTTTAACATTCAGCTTGACAACCAAACAAAATATTTGCTCTCTCTCGAATTATTGTGAAAGACCTGATGTGCAGTATTGTGGGGTTAAACTTTCAGTTTTACTGATATGAATTTCATATGAATGGTGGGAAGATTAAGGATGTCATTTCATTAAATTCCCTGTAATTAAGGATAGCTGTAGTGAATATTAAATAAGCAATAATAGGGTACATGTTGTGTGCAGTATGTAAGCAAAGTTGGGTGTGGCAAATTGGAAACAGTGTCTTCCTTTTAAATGTTATGTTATTATATCATTCTTCTTGCATGATGCATTTTTTCTGATCCATCTTGGAGGTTTAGGTAAACAGAATTTTTGCTATTTTTCGGTAGATGGGGAAACTTCATTAAAATTTTAACTAAATGTGCTGTCATGTCTCTTACCCATAATTTCTTCAGAATTATACTAGGTGGGAAGTAGCAGCTCATTAGTAATGTAAATATGTATATTGCAAATGTTTCAATGAGTAAAATGACGGTTTGTGTATGTTAAGTTGTTTGTTGCAGGCATGCAACGGATGTAATGGAGACTGCTGGCTGGAAATCGATGATTCAGTCCCATCCCCACCTTATAGCAGAGGCATTCAGAGCACTGGCCACGCAACAGATACCCCCCATTGGCCCACCTCGCAAACGTGTCAAACAGAGCTGAAAGCAGCCGTCACCTCCTCCATCGGCCATCACCACGTCATGATTCGTGAGGCTAGGATTTAGGTATAGGTGTTACGTAGTAGGCTCGACATAAACTGGACTGTTCGACAGCTGCCATGTGTTGAAATTAATGACTTGTCAGACTGGTGTCGTGCTGTTGAATGTACAATGCAAACATTTTTTATGTGGCTTTGTTTAGCTGCAGTGGCAGTTGGTAAACAGTGATCATATCCATTGCCCTGCTGTCGTGTGTCATTTGTAATCATTATTATAATCAGTTGTGTGTTCAATCATCAATCTTGCATCGCAGATCTCTTAGTGGCGAGAGAGAAGTCGTGCTTTAGGTGTTCTCTGCTGATCCAAATAATTTCATTCTGTTTGTAATGTGCCAGTTTTTCTGTTGTAGAGAGTTGCATTGATTTTGATTGAAGTGTAAGTTGTGACATATTGGACATAACTTTCAGTTAAATTTCAGATTTAGTTTGTGGAAAAGCAGATCACAATTGGAACAATTATTAGATGGTCTCTTTTCATTTCATTTTCTCTTCATCGTTTTTTGTTCATTACAGAAATGTTTATTTGAAATTTATATTTATTTAGCAGGATTCTGGCACTTCTTGGAGTTTTCATTCAGTATTTGTTTAGTTACGTTCATGGTGAGTAACATGGATCACTACTGCCCCAGTCTAATAAGGTGAGATACATAACCTTACGTAGTTGTTTTGACCAGAATGTGATGTATGATATTGAAAGGAAAGTGTAGTATACATCATGTTATTGTAGAATGAATGAGTGTAAGGTGATGGCTCCCATTGCTGTACTGTACCCATAATTACAGTCTCCGTGTGGTTTCAGTTTTTTTTTTTTACCTGTCCAGTGTAGTTTTTTTGTGGGGATAATTGGTAGTAGATCTAGAAATTGAAATATTCCCAGAGAAAATGGCAATAGTTATAGATGAGTTTTGGCATCACCATTTATTATTGTGACAAATCAAGAGGTTTTGGTATTGTAGAAAGTTATGTAATTTCTCTACTGCAGCTGTAGTGCAAGAGGTATAATTTTGTGTTGGCGAATCAAGAACAGTGAGTTCCAGTTGTAAAGAAACAAAGATATATCTGTGCAGATGCTACTTCTTTCTGAAATGCACATTACTAGCTGAAGCTCTGAAGCAGGCAGTAGTTTTTCCAGTTGTGTGTATCTGATTCTCAAGATTATAGCTCTCAGTTGTTTTTTCTCATAGACTCATATGAATGGATGTTCAAAGACAACAAAATTTTAAACCTGAGATATTCTATTCCTCGATTATTTCTTATCATCACAGTATTTCTGGAACTGTTGTTGCATAGTCACAGGTGTTACAGCAATTTATTCAAATGCCTTTCCAGTGAAAATGAGCTTTCCCTTAAAATCACACTCTTATCACAACATCTTTAAAATACTTTCTCTCCCCCACCTTCACCACTGCAAGAATTTTCATTACCAAAGGTACTGTATTTTGCATTTTAGACAATAGAACATGGAATGAACATGTGAAATGGATGCTAAGTATGAGGATTGTACTAAAAATATATCAGTGTATGTATATATGTATGTTTGTAATGTATGTGTATGGGTGTATGTATGTATATATGTGTGTATGTGTGTGTGTGTGGAGGGGGGGGGGGCATGCGTGTATGCACCATATACTGTACACTTGCTGAGAAAATATTTTATTATTGATTTTATGTAGTTAATAATATACAAACATGTCAGATGCCATTTACTGTTACCATTTAGTGTCACTCGGTTTGTAGAGTGTTATTGGTTTACTCAGTGTGGTTAATTAGCATTAGTGTAAATTTGATGTCACAACTCTGCCTGATCAGTTTTTGAATGTGGCTTCTGCTGGTAGCCACTTTTGTACATAGTCTTATGTTTTACTGGCATAATGAATCTCTATAAAATTGAACTCTATTACTACAGCATTCTATGTTCTCTCTTTTGGTTTGACTCATGACAGTTCTGATAAACACACAGTGCATTGCAGTGCTTCAGACTTGATTTCAACATGACCCCACATATTTGAATGTCAAATTGAGGTGCGGGGGTCTCATCTTGCATTCCAGTAAATGTGGTATATCTTTGTCCTTTCTGTTTTTATGATTCAACAGCTGTTGTTGAAAACAGAAGCATGTACAGTTCCACAGTGTTTTATTGTTTATTTTTCAAGGAACAGATACATTAAATATGCAGTAACATTCCATTTCCCTGTAGAATTTCAAATTGACAAAAAATGAAATAGTATTTCTTGCACATTGAAAGACATAAGTGTCATGAAAATAAATGAAATGGACATTACAAGTTAATATTTAAGCATCTAGTGTTCGAGTAAAACCAAGGAGACTGGAATTATGGAGTTGTACTGTGATTATATGTTGCTGCTTTTGTCGCCTGTTGAGAATGTAGAAGCTCTTGTTTACTGGAGCAGTGAGAATGTAACACATTATCATTTAGTTAATATTTTGAGTTGACCTGTGTTAATTTTTATAATTTATTATTGTGTTCATTCGTTGAGAATTGAGTTATTCAGGGTGTCAGTGCACAACAGAAAACATTTGAGTGAATTAAATTAATCTCACTTTGAAGTTTTCAGTCTGATGCAGTTACATTAAACTTTGACCTGGGCCTGAGATGTTAGGAAAGAAGGCTACTGTAACTGAAATATAAGCTGCCATTTTCTTGATCACCATACTTAAAGTTTGACTGGAAAACATTATAATAAAAATGTCATATAAAATTGATGACAGTTCTTAACTGTCCCATGTTAGTGTTATATGCATTGTCCTGCATGTAATAAAGAGTGTAGGTGATCCTTGTCCACATGGAACATATTCCTAAATATCCCTCATAAATTCTTTATTCATACAAAACTTGTAATGTGATTACTCACCAGTACAGTTGACTAGTGAGTCAGTACACTAACACATAGTTACGGATGTGCATGCTATATTAGTAACGGAGACATATTAGGAATTGTGCACAAGTGAAAACCATTCTCTCACATACAAATGAATGTATTAGATTCAGTTTTGCATAATTGAATGTTGTGTCTGAGTGGGTTGTTCCTCACAGAAACGTAACTGCTGAGGAAAAGAAGCCTAATGGAATGGTTATGTTACTGATAGAGTGACTGCACATTTCAGTCTCATGTTTGTGTCACCTCTCCACAGTATTTCGTGGTCACAATAAAGTAACAAAATAACAAGAATAACATTGCCACTCTTCTGATAATAAGCTACATTGAAAATTAGTTACTGTACTTTCACTACATTATCACCCTTCAGTACACATTAAATAATATCCACAATGGCATGACCCTTCAGTACACATTAAATAATATCCACAATGGCATGAATAGTGTTATGTGTTCATTTTGATAATGCATATTTAGGTATGAATAAAAGTGGACTGAATATTGTGTCCTTACATGTCTGTAACATAGCTATAGTGAATATGCATATGAACTTACATGTACCTACATTATAAAGGTATTTCATTTTCTACTATGTTTGGTCAGTTAGTGACTAAAATCAGATTTTTGGGTTTTCTAGTTAAAAGTAGGGCAGCGTAAGCCATCAATATATGCTGCTTGCTTTAGCCATGGCAGGGCAATGGAAATATTAAGCAGTTATCACAAATTTAGAATGGGATGATGAAGTTGATGATAGTCATGAGTTAGAAAGTATGCTGTATTTTCATCGTGTTGATGGAAATTGTAAAAATTACTGAAGAACTGTACTCCCTAGTGTCTGGAAGGAGTCTGAATTGCCTGCCAAGACTGTTGTTCCTTTGTATTCCATATTTTGGAAATTTAGGATCCCCCTGAATCCCACCTTCTTGTTGCTCCTTTTGGCCTTGCCAGGGCTCAGGCAGTTAGTTGTTGGCTTCTCACTGCCAGGCCCAGGTTTTTTTCCATGCCAGCCCATGTGGACTTTCTGATTGGCAGCATGTTACTTCAACAGGTTTATCTGGGTACTGGTTTTCCACGGTCACTGTCATTCTATCAGTAATATTACATTTATCAATCCCCAGTGGTACATAATCTTAGCAAATGTCAGTAGTAATTATATAAAACACTTTACTCTTTCTGTCTTAATTTGATTAAATAAACTGTGTGGCTCATCTGGAGCTGTGTTTGAAATGGCATTACTGCATAGCCATTATCCATACAATAAATGTATAAATTAATATTGTGGTTTTTCAGAATGGTCACTATGAAAAATTAAAGTTGTTCTGAAAATAATTTCCCACAGTAGTCTTCAGAAGCCAAATTAAATCTTGCACAGAGGCTCTTAATGTATTAAACTTAGTTCTGTTGATCTGTAATTGTATAATGTGTGATTTGGTGAGTTTGTTTCTAAAATCCTGTATGTTTCTTATCATTTTGTTATTCAGACTGTAATGCTAGCCTGTTCCATGGGAATTACACTTTTAATCTAATACAAAATGAACAAGTTAATCACACTTGTACAGTTTTTCAAAACTCAAGCTGTGTCAAGTTGCATGGTTTTGAAGTTTGGACCCTCAGAATGATCTGTTGTGTAGTTTCACCAGAATGGCTCAATTAATGTATTTTTATCTCCAAGACCCCTCATAGTTATATTTTGTGTACCATACTGTATTGCCTGGAATTAATATTGAGAGTTTAACCAAAGTGAAGCCAACTGCAGATGATTTGGCACATTGGCAAGAGCTGTTGCTATGTTTCTGGGCTGTTTTTGTGGAACAGCAGAGAGAGGATGTAGCACAGTGATTTGCCTGTACAACCATAATGGTAGTAACTGGAGAGCTTTGTGCATGGGATAACAAACTTCTATTGTAAAGTGTCCCAGCAGGTGGATATCCGTGGAATATTGTAAGAATGTGAAATTGGTATTTCTTATCCATGCTGCCATCCAGTTTCAGAATGTGAGATGTTGAATTGTTGCAATTCTGATATACTGGTATTGCCCTAGGTAATGTTACTTCTGATAATTAAATTATTGCAATTAACAATCCAGAAATAAATTTTTTTCTTTACAGCAACTATTCCTACAAGAGCAGGATATTTAAAGGGATGTTCAGTATGCTCAAACTTATTTTCTCATTTATGATCATCTTTATTAACAAAAACTCCATGAAGAGTGTGTGATTTTTGTAGCCCCATGCAAAGAGAATATATTAATCTTCGTAACAATTTTTCAAGGCATCATGTATTTAGCATTACAGGCAGTACCTGAAGTGAAAAGTTGAAGGCATTATCTGTTACATACTTGAAAATTCTTCAGTGCTGTAATCTTTGTCTATGTTTGTACCTCAAGACTTGCATTTTGGAAGTATGCAATTACTGTGTCCTGTTTGGGTCAGTTCGTCCATGAAATTTAAGTTTCAGAGTTTGTTTCTTCATTTTCGGGAATTCATCTATCTAGTGAAGTATTTTCTTAGGATACACTTGTCATTTTTTCCTCCAAAAATCAACTTTCATTATTTAATGGAAAGGACCATTCTTCAGTGCTGTACTGTTCAAAATCATTTGGGCTGTTATTACTAGGGTTTAATCTCAGTAAATATGACACTTGAATGTCCTGCTCCCAAAATTTCATTAATTGTGTATGTAATGTATTTTTGCTTATGTAACTGAATTTGTTTAGTGGGGTCTTCATATATCTTGATTGTAGGAAATATTTCTCATGAACAGCCAACAATGCATTCAGATTTTCTTGACTTTGGAAGAACTGGAGTGCAGTTGTCAACATCAGACACTGAATTACTGAAAACCATGCAAGGGAAACATTTTGCCCCCATAAAAATAATTCACTTTTTATAATTATTAGTAAGACTTTGAGCATTCCTTCCAGAAAAATGTATGTATGACATGAAATTAAAAATTTACAAAGCACTTATTACTATGTTAGCAGGTTCTGTTCAAGATTACAAGTTTAATACTGATATATTTTGTATGCTCATGGTATTCTTTGGTGTTCAGAACTCATTTCACAACTTTCAAATAACATGAATGCATTCACCTTGGCAAGTAGGTTGGTTAATACAGGTTGTCATGGTAAAATTGTGTGATGCACGCACAAAATAAAAAAATTCCAGAGTAGCTGAGGCCATTACAAGGAAGATCTTTATCCATCATGAAGTATTTTTTTTTTTTTTTTGCTTTTTGGCTTAACCAGTGGAAGAAACCATGGAATGGAAGGGACAGTCATGTTTGCCTTCTGCATTTTGTAATGATGGGTTGTTTCAAAACGTGTTAGGTGTTGTGGACATGGTGTTAAGTGTTTTCTGCTTATGAATTAAACTCAAAGTACTGCAATACCTACAATAGCATCAAAAGGTGTGGAAATAGTATTGACATACATTTTGCAGATAAGGAACATTATGCACCCCCATGCTTTGCCTGTGTCTCGTCCATTTTCGGCTGAAAGTCATAGTGCAGGATTTGTATGGACAGTCAGGAGTTGTAATGCAGAAGTATACCATAATCTGCACTATGTCATGTGAGTGCCATTGGCTTTGTCATTTAGGTTGGGTGTGCAAGTCTGCCAAGTACTGACGGCATTATGTCAAGGTGTGACCAAATTTCGTAGTGTGACAGTGTTTGTATTGTGAGATATTTTTTGTCTGCCCATCCCCCACCCTGGAGGACCAGCATGGTACTTGGCCATGCTTTTTACCTGGTATATTCATATATATTCTGTATATATGGAGGCTTAAGAATAACTCATAATGAATTTTGCTGCAGAATTATCCTTAAAAAAAAAAAAAAGATATGCCCAGTTACTTTGAAGTCTGTCATTCACAACCCATTGTGATCTGAAGCAGACTGGTAAATCACTTAAAAATTAGATGACAATTCTGTGACTGTGTCTTCCCCATTCAGCATTTTTGGTTAACCTAATCTTGCCTGTTTTTAATGAGGGCGCTTCAGAACAACTACAACAGTTAACACCCAATGTGAGTAAACATAGGGTAACCTGGGAGTAGGGATGCCTGTTAGATAACATGTTACCTGGCATGGACCAAAATTACAGGAATACAGACCGGCATTAAGCAAGGATGCACAAATCCGGGGGTTAGATGAAGTGCGACGATATTTTTTTTACGGGGATTCCTCATATTTGTGGGTCCTTTGCGAGGAACTTTCAGGTCACCTGACACCAAAAATTTTTGAAATAGCTCCCAAGGTTTTAGCAAAATTTGTGCGCCGCTGGTACACATCCAAAATGCGAATAGTAGCATTATTGTTGACAAAAGTTGCTTAATGCTTCTCATGTTATATGGCATTTTCTACATTTCGATATTTTTCCTTCTGTGCAAGTAACTAAATTCGCAGCACGATCGCCACGAATGTGATGACTGACCAGAAACGTCAGTAAGTGACTTCACAGAATTTAACGTCACATCAGTAGGATTTACAAGACCACGTAATTTCCTATTTTTTAGCAGTTATATACTGCACTACAAAAAAGTTTACTGTCAATAATGACACGTGCGGATAGTTCAAAATTATAGTTGCGTACATCATTTTCCTTTTACTTTCGTCAAATATCCATATTTTTTACAAAGCAAAGAAAACCATACTCTCAGACACAGCTATACCAATGAACTCAGTACATTTGAGATGAGCGAACATCTCATTCGCTACGTGACAGAAGCTTCAAATAATTGTGATACATTTGATGTACGTTTATCCGTGCATCGTAGTATAAGCGTAGAGAAGATGATACATTTCAAGGAACTTGTACCAGAATGCGCCAAGTCCCATTTCGTATAATTTCAATAACAATGCTAAAATTCACATTTTACAATTTCATTAGATGCTAAAAATAACTACCTTAGGAACGAGTTATTTGTTTATACTAGGAATCACCGTCATATTCTCTGTTGATTATACTTGCATTAAAACTCTTTGGCACTGTCAATTTTCCCTGCATTATTGAGGTAGGACGACAGAAATCGGTAATATATTTTAAAGCTCCAAACCTGTACTTAGACTTCTTCGGAATGATTATACCCTGCAGATTTGTACTATTTCTCCTCCACTCATCTATACTTTTGTACCCTTCACGGATAGATGGCACTCACAGCGCACAAGCGTATTAATAGACGGAATTGATTATCTTTATACTCATGCAACCTTCACGGATAGATGGCATTCACAGCGTACTAACATAAATTAGACGGAATTGATAATCAATGATGCAACCTCTAGTTATAATCTGTGCTCGGGTTCACAGTAAAAAGAAACGCAGGATTCCAACTCTGATCCGTGCTATACTGAATGCAAACATGTGCGCAGATTATTCATCAAAATAGATTATCTGTGTATGTGCATAGGGCATGGAATGTCCAATGCAGTTTTGAGTAAGGAAGAGTAAGGTGTCAATGGTTTGTGTTGAAAGAAGGCGTCGCTGGATATTGTGAATTGAAAATGTTTAAATTGGGGCCATCGTGTGTTTATAAACATAATAATGGTTTGGGAGTAATCAGGACTTCTTATTTGCACGTAAGAGTGTAGCTTTGCTTATTACGGTGATGTCTAGAAATGCTGAATTGAGTAAGATAGTAGATTATGTGTGTTGTGTTTAGCCGGTTCAGGCGGATGGAACGAACCCTAATATCTCGAGAAAGAGAACTATATTGGTTAAGTACAACATAGGGCGTAAGTCAGTGTATGATGATTCCTTTGGTAAAGCTTGATTATTAGGGCGTACATTGTCAGTCTTGTTGAAAATAATTAACCCAAGTTTCCGCTATCACCTTGCATCTCGCTTCTCTTAACTACATTTCCAATAGCTTCCCATGGCTGTTTCAATCAATCAATCAATGTATTTATTTCCGTTGATCTTATATACAAGATATGGAAAACGTCATAGACTAAACAATGCAAGATAAAATTACAATACACCCAGCAATAAAAAGTATTGCTGCAAATATACACAAATATAAATTATTCATAGTGATAATAGAATTGTAACATTTACATAGGGAATTGAACCAAAATAACCTGATCATAATGTAAGACAACTTGAAAGACGAAAGCCAGTCAAGAGATCCATTTATTAGATGATCCCCTAATTAAATTTCTCTAGTTCAAAGTATTCTTTAACTGAATAAAAGG
>Ga0136643_10000979_pt1 | contig 33650 bp, 16 predicted proteins | sample TergutLab28metaG_FD_96883 | JGI IMG/M metagenome (GOLD analysis project Ga0136643, IMG submission 96883) | Labiotermes labralis P1 segment gut microbial communities from Petit-Saut dam, French Guiana - Lab288 P1 (version 3) (version 3) | ecosystem: Host-associated > Arthropoda: Insects >...
CCCCCCCCCCCCCCCTTTCCCCCTCTCCCCCTTTCCCCCCCCCCCCCTCCGCAGGCCTTATTCAAGGCTACTTAAAGTCAAAATTTCCTACAGGATATCAGTGGTGCACAATGTGAACCAGAAGTGGCTCTGCTGAGAACAGTCTGGTGTGTCAGTAATATTGTGAAGCATATGTGTAATATTTCTAATGTTATATGTTAGTTTCTTTTGAAGCTTATGCATAAATTGTTATTTTCACATTATCTTGCTTCTAGGTATTCAACAGAGGAATTCACTGAAGCCGTTATTGAGTCCAAGAAAAGAGAGAGTAATGAGAGACGAACAAAAAGAAGAAAACTGGTCAAGAAGGTGAAAAATGTGAAGATATATGAGGATATACCTCACACTGAAATGGAATTGCAAAGCTTCTTACATTTTGATGATTTAAATCCTGTTGTTAAGATAGAAATTGAATCTGATTCTTCAGATATTTGGGAGGAATTCAGGTGTCCTGACTGTAACATGACATTTGATTCAGGTGATCTGCTTGCTTGCCACATGATTGCTCACAAGGAGTCATATACTTATGCTTGTGATGTGTGTCCAGATAAATTTAGAACTGTCAAGAGTTTGGGAAAACACAAGAAAATTCATGGTAAAGAGAAGAGTTTGTTTTATGATCTGTGTGGCCATGCAAGTTCTCATGAGAATTACCTGAAACATCACCTTAGGAAACACACACACCCATTCAGCTGTGACAAATGTGGTGAGTCCTTCCAAGTGAAACGTCATCTGACAAGGCACATGGCCACCCATGTGGAAAAAACATTCAAATGTAACATTTGTGACAAAGAATATGATGTTTGTCGTAATCTACTCCTGCATAAGAGGCAGTGTCATCCAGAGCACAAGTGTATGACCTGTGGTAGATTGTTTCCATCTCGCTCCATACTACTTTTGCACCAACCATCCCACTCATCAGAGAAGCTTTTTTCATGTGATAAGTGTGAGGCCACATTTCGGTACAAACAGTATCTCTATACACATAAGAAGAATGTTCATCCAGACTCATTACAAATACTAATGAACAAGGATGAGGTTGGCAGGAACGTAAACCAGTGTGAGATCTGTGGCAAAACTTTTCCATACAAGAACACACTGCGTGCACATGTCAATACTCACACTAGAGCTAAAAGTTATGCCTGTGATGTCTGTGGCAAGACGTTCGGCAACAGAGATCACCTGAAGTACCACTGTAAGATACACACTGGGGACAGGTCTTTTACTTGTGATGTGTGTGGGAAAGCTTTCATTAAGAGCTGGGACCTCAAACAGCATCAGCGCACGCACACTGGGGAACGGCCCTATAAATGTGGTGTATGTGGGAAAGCATTCACCCAGCGCTCCACACTGACCATTCACAAGCGCCTTCACACAGGAGAGAGACCCTACAAATGTGATGTATGTGATCAGGAATTTGTGTGCAAGGCTCTTCTTACAGTCCATCAGAAAACCCACAAGAAGTGCACCACAGCTGAGAACATGTAGTATTGTGATATTTGCTTATCTTATGTTGGTGAACATGACAGGTACTCTCTTCTGCAAGGATTCTATGTGCATAACGTCACATCCCAAAAGTCAGTAATCTGCAGATGGCGAGTAGAGAAGAAATGCGTGAAGTAATATAAATGTGCATTCTCTTTGATTGTTCCAAACATTTTATGTTCATCTTCATGCTGTTCCTATGAAACAGGTTTAATAAGTGGTATATACCATAGCAATGTTTGAAGCAGACTTAATTGCGGCCTTGCATTAAAGCAGTGTTGTTATTTTCTTCTACTGTTGTGGATAGTACAATGTACATAAATATTTTTTCCAGACTTAACTTGTGTTTAGCCTGAGCCATATATAACACTACAGAATTTCAAACACAGATGAATTACTTTTGTTTTTGTTTTGCAGCATGGTCTTATGATAAACATTTTCGGCTCTTTTTTTTTAATGTAACAATGCTCATGCTTCATCTGTGTGTGTGCTTTTTTTTCATTTCTTTGCTGCAACAGATGAATTTGTAAAATTATAGTCAATAAAGTACTCAGTATCATGTAGTATGCAATTAAAATAAGTATCCCTGATGAGAAAGTATGTACTGAACAAAAAGGAACAAAATGCTCAAAGTTCCAGAAGTGAAGCTTCCTTTGTAGTACCATAACAGGCCAACTGGGCCTAATACAAAGATGGAAATGATAATGCATTAAAAATTGTTTTGTGGGAAACTGAAATATGTTCGTTTAGTTTTGGGAGTTTTTAAAACTGGCCTCTTCTCTTAAGTAGTGTTCATGTTACATGCCGTTATCATTCATGAAGCTAGCATGGAACCTCATTAGAACTTTCTTTGCTGCCGTACATCCTCCATCCAACACTTTGCAATCATGCCACCAGAATCTTTGTTACAAACCTCTGAATGCATTTCAGAATTGTATGCGCTTCGCCTTCACACATTCTCCATCTTTCATTGTCCTCAATTGATGGTATTTTTCTAACATACAGTAGCCATTTTAAGTTTATAATCTGTAACATTCTGCAGAGTGACACACTTATAAGTAGCCTGTATGCAGCCTGTAATTAAAGAATTATGTTTGTACTGTGGGGATATTTTTAAAGTTGGCATGTGTGAATTCTGTTGTTATAACACTACAACTCAGTACCAGACTGTAGATGAAGAGTTGGCTTATGGAGATGCACTGAAGATAGTAGAGATGCATGACTGTATCGTTTATGGGAAATTATTTCTTTACAAATCTACGCTTCTTTTACACCAAGTCTCTCATACAGGGGAGAAACCCTTCAGATGCGACCAGTGTAGCATCACTTTCCGATACAAACATAGCCTTTGGGCACACAAGACGAGCATTCACCCCACTCCAAAGCTTGAGAAAGAACTGAGTAAATGTGAAGTGTGTGGTAAAGCTTTTGCATACAAGAGTTCTCTTGCGCACCACATGAAAACCCATACAGACACAAATGACAAGAAACTTAACCAGTGTGAAGTCTGTGGCAAGACATATGCTTATAAGAAATCTCTGATGCTGCACATGAATTCCTACACTGGGACAAATGGTTATATCTGTGATGTCTGTGGCAAGTCTTTGAGTTCCAAAGAACATCTCAAGTTCCACTGCAGAATTCATACTGGTGAGAAAACTAATGTATGTGACATCTGTGGCAAGGCTTTTATTAAGAGTTGCAACCTTAAACAGCATCGTCATGTTCACGTAAAGTTAAGAAGTCTGAAAACTCGGTAGAATGGTTTGCTGGGTTGAATATTCAGTATGATGTGTTGCTGGAAGAAACTGTGCTATGTAGTGTGAAATGGGGAATGCATCTGACAACCTTTCTCTATATTTTGTTTGGTGAAAACAGTTTAATTTCAGGCACCTTTGCGTCTGGTTCGACTGTCTTTTCATACTGTATCAGAGCATATGGGTGCTGTTGTTTGTTTATGTTTTATATCTGATTGCTTTCATTTATTTATGTTATACAGTGATGATTGATAGGGTGATTATTAGAATCATTAAGTATAAGGAATGTGCAAGGATGGTGTGATTTCCTGATTTGTGTTTATCCTCCCATTTATCTGGAGCAACCGCAAAAGTCTATAAAATTCCCAGAACAGTTAGTCTTGGGACCTGGATTTAATCCCAAGGCTTCCTGATTGCAAAAGTAGAAGTGCTACCTCCTTGACCAAACATTATGTATGTAATTGATTTAACTGCACAGTTCAGAGTCTGTGACTGAAAGATTTGAACTGGACAGAATGGCTTGTTATAATACAAAACCTTTACAGGATGTTTGTCCCATGCATGGTACAGACATTGTGCATCATCATATGTTGGGCTTACCGGATTGGTATCTTTAGGTAGGCATACTGCACTTGCACACTCTTTCCATTTTATTGTTTGTTAATAATAATGCCTGCCATTTTATAATCTAATCTCCAGGAAGAAACATTAAAGAAACTAAAAAAAAAGTGTAATAATAAATGGCTTGTCCAAATGAATAATGCAGTCATCACATTATACTCGGGATGAATGAGGGCTAAATATTTCAGCCTAAAATGATTAGGCAGCGTCAGGCCTCTAGGTTCCTGAACTGATGAATAAAAGCGTAACTAGCACTGATTATTTTAAGGTGGAATAACTTGTGTTATTAAATACAGATGAATATTACACTCATTTAACACAGCATTATATTCATGAAGAATAAAGTTTACATGTTTCGGCTACCTGGTTTGTCATTGTTCTGTTTTACAGTACTTGTAGTGTATATGTGTTAATGTGACAGTTCATGTGACTGTACATAACCATCATGTCTGTGCTTATCACCAACTTTGCTAAACCGAAACACTTCCTTCAGCAATCATGTTTAAAATTACAATCAGGTTATTACTGTTGGCTGACATGTTTTGAGTGATGGGACACTGTATTTGTATGTTGTTCCAAAACGTTGATGGGATGAGTAATTCATCAATTGATTGCTGCATGTGCATGGTTAGTTTTTTGATACAAATTTCGGAGTATCCTTAACTGAGTCAGTCCCTCCTCATCGAACATTATCATCTGGAATTAAGCGTGTGTGTTCCAATTTACTTGCAATATTCCTGCATGAATTATGAACAGTTATGTTTTTGTTGTATTGTTTGCAGACAACACAGTCAATGATCTTGACTTTGTTGCCCACTTTATTAGTGTGGATAGATCGTCTGCTTTAAGTCACTTATTGTGTATTGTTATGAAAGTGGCAAAGACCCTTCCTTGTTTTGAAATTATTGACAATTTGAGTTAGTTCTGTGACATAGAAGCACCAAAGTAAATGTTCTAATAACACAAACACTGAAGAAATTGTTCTGTTCTCTGACATTTATGTTTCTGTGTCTGGGAATATTTAACATTGTAGTTCTGAAGAAGGTGATAATTATGAAGAATGTGGCCATTTTTATGCCATTCAACGAATATTGTTAGGTTTACTGAATAGTGTGAATTAAGTGGTAGATTATGTAATATGGAACTTTGGCACGTAACAGCAAACAAATGTTATGGGATGTTGATATGGAAACTCGAGGGAATAGAAGCAACAGAATGTAAAACTCTTGTCATGGAATTAATCGGTTGATTGACACAGGTTGTAGATGGAGATGGGGTTTACTGACGGGCTTTCATGATCATAACAATAGTTATTTCAAATAAGTAATAGAGTAAATCTGATATGTGGTTGACCATGCATCGTAATTCAGTGTGGATAACAAACCAACTAGATGTCACTTTTGTGTAATGCTGTATTTTCTCCTTTATAAGTTGCTTAACATGTTTCGGGCAACTATGTGCCCATCATCAGGAGCTGACGACTGGTTAGTGTTTTCGCCACATCTTGGTATTGAGCTGTGGCTGCAGTAAGGTTGTCAAAACCGGTTGGTAGGTACTGTGTCCATTGAGGGATTCGTAGCACGAACCCCTCAGTAGACACACTACCTACCAACCGGTTTTGACAACCTTACTGCAGCCACAGCTCAATACCAACACGTGGCGAAAACACTAACCAGTCGTCAACTCCTGATGATGGGCACATAGTTGCCCGAAACATGTTAAGCAACTTATAAAGGAGAAAATAAAGCATTACACAAAAGTGACATCTAGTTGGTTTGTTATCCACACTGAAGTAATAGAGTATTTCTAGGTAAGTGCAATTTTTGTGAATACCTGAAGTAAGCCTTATTAACACGAATTTGGCTAACCATCTGAACTGTCTTAACTACTGGATAGGGTATAAACTGAGGCTGTAACCATCACCTCTTCTCCAATCCATAATCAAGGGCACTTAAAAGTAACAGTTCATGCAGCATTTCAGTGGTGCAGAAAGTGAAGATGAGAGAACATTACCAAGTACAGTATGGTGTATCACTATTATTTGGAACATGTGTAACATTACTAATGGTTATGGTTAGTTCCTGTTGAAAATTAGGATAAATGTTTATTTGCAAATTATCTTGCTTTTAGGTTTACAGAAGAGGCACTAATTGAAGGTGTCATTGAGACCCAGAAAAGAGACTGTAGCGTGAGACCATCACTGAAAGGAAAACTGGTACAGAGGGTGAAGCATCTGAATGTGTATGAACAAAGCTGGCAAGATATACCTGAGACTGAAATGGAATCACACAGTTTCTTCCATATTGATAATTTTTATCCTGACATAAATATGCATATTGAATCTGACTCATCAGCAATTGTGAAGGGATTCAGATGTCCTGATTGTAACATGACCTTTGAATTTGAATCAGTTGAACTACTTGCTTCCCACATGAGTACACACAGAGATTCATTTACTTATTCCTGTGATCTGTGTCCAGACAAATTTAGAACTGACAAGAGCTTGAGAAAGCACCAGAAAACTCATGGTAAAGACAAAAGTTTTGTTTGTAATCTGTGTGGTTATTCAGCGTCTCATGAAAAGTATCTGAAACAGCATCTCAGGAAACACACTCTAACATTCAGCTGTGAAAAATGTGGTCAGACCTTCCACTTAAAAAATCAGCTGGACAGACACATGGCCATTCATGTGGACAAAACATTCAAATGTGACATCTGTGGAGAGGAGTATTCTGATAGACGTTCTCTACTGCTACATAAGAGGCAGAGCCACCCACAGAAATGTGTCACATGTGGTAAATTGTTTCCAAATCGTTCAAAACTGCTTATGCACCAACCTGCCCATACAGTGGACAAGGCATTTACTTGTGATAAGTGTGGCTGTGCATTTCGGTACAAACAGGCTCTCTATACACACAAGAAGTATGCTCATCTAGACCCAGTACAAAAACTCATTAAGAAGGATGATTTTGACAATAACATAAATCAGTGTGAAATCTGTGGCAAGACTTTTCCCTACAAGAACTCACTGCGTGTACATGTGAATTCTCACACTCGAGCCAATACATATGCTTGTGATGTCTGTGGCAAATCATTCAGTAACAGAACCCATCTCATATTTCACTGTAAGATACATACTGGTGACAGGTCTTTCACCTGTGATGTGTGTGGGAAGGCTTTCAGGAAGGGCTGGGACCTTAAGCTACATCAGCGCACACACACAGGAGAACGGCCTTATAAATGTGAAGTGTGTGAGAAATCGTTCACTCAGCGCTCCACATTGACCATACACAAACGTCTGCACACAGGAGAGAGACCCTACAAATGTGATGTGTGCGATCATGACTTTGTATGCAAGGCCCTCCTTACACTCCACCAGAAAACCCACAAGAAGTGCACCACAGCTGACACAACTGAGAATATATAATGTTTTAGAGGTTTGCAATTGTCATGGTGGTGACCATGACAACTACTTTATCGTGGGATCAGGCACTGTGTGCATGGAGTCAGATCCCATAAGTAAGTGGTGTGTGAATAGGGAGTTACAAAAGCAGTGAGTAGGGCAGTATACAGAAGCATTCTTTTCCATTTTTTTGACATTCCATGTTTCTTTTTGTGATTTATTTCTGTGAAACAAGTTTAATGAGTGACGTGCTTTTAACAAAGCATTAAGCTGACTTGAGATAGACTTCTGCCTTAAAGCAATGGTGTTGTCCTCCATTCTTTGTCTCAGTAGTATAGTATGCTTTTGTATTGTTACAAGAGGTAGAAGTGTGTTTTGCCAGTACAGTCCTTTACCCTGTGTGGCTTGGAACACACATATTATGATTTTTTCACCTGTATCATGAGCTTAGATATTTTCTGTTGTTTATTTTGTGATATGAAACATATTATGTATCCTGTTTATAATTGAGTGCTGCAAACAGTTGAAATTGTTGAATTGTATTCAGTAAAGTAGTGATTGATGTATAATGTAGTATTATTTTTAATAAATGGCCCTCTTCAGGAAGTGCAGAAATGTGGTAATTTCTGACAAGAGTTGAAGATAATGCTTAGGAAGCTGTGTAAAAGTAATTTCTCAGCTTTTTGTTCTTTATACACGCAGTGCTGAGTAAATTCTTATCTCTTCTGTGATGTTTTGCAGCATTGATATTGGTAGTGATTTTCCAACATTTCAGGACAACCTACTAGTTCCATCTTCATAGGTCAAGCGGTTCTTGGACTGCTCGATCCTTGAGGATGGGAACTTTAGGTTGTCCCAAACTGTCAGTAACTAACTGCTGATCAATACTGCATAGCATCACAAATGAGCAAAGATCTTACTCACAGCAAAGTGTAAGCTTGAAATCACACATGGTTCTGTACCTGGAATTGGAGATGAATGTAACTTGTTAAAGTGTTAAACATATCACAGGAATATGGTTTCACAGCTGTTTTGTGCTAAACTCAGTGACATTGAACAGACCATCTAAACATACTTCCCCGCTGTATCTACAATCACATTACATGTGGGTTCCCTTATGGTGGGGATGGAATTCAGAAGGAAGATATATGCCTTGTGAAGGGGGGACTCTCTCTGTCACTGTGTTAACATATTTTTTTAACAAGTACAATGCAGGTAATGAATGACAAATTAGAGTTATCCAAACATTTTTATGGATGCTGATGTATTTTGCAGTTTAAACTTTTAGTATTTTTTTCCTGTCTGAACTGGCATTTCATTTTGTGTATATACTAAGAGGGTAATCCAGGGGATTAAGTGTGTGAGGAATCTATGAGAAATCTGAGTTTGTATCTCAAGATTTTGTTACAGCATCTTCTTTGTCTGCAGATGAAACCTTTTCATCTGAGATAGTATTAATAGTCCTATCTATAATGTCTGAAATAATGCTTCCCCCCCCCCATAATACAGTTCTTCAGTTGTCCTCACATAGTGACGGTTTCCTCGTTTCAGTCACCTACAGTTACTGAAGATATTCTGGCACCTGCAAATTTGCACAAGCAGCTTAAAGAGATGCTGTTCTGATATTATTAGATCTAATAGATATAGCTGAATTGTGGCTGAGTGCACGGTTAAGGGGGGCACGATATTGAAGGGCCATGTTTTTACATGTGCACAGAACGTGGTCTTTTATATTGGCATTTTTACTAGTTTGATGTTTTGTCATAGTGGCATCATGGGCAAACCCATTTCTCTGAATTCAAAAAAACATCTGTGCACAGAGTAGTATGGCATGGCATATCATAGGAAGTGACCACCTACTTTTTTATTTCTTTCGTTTCGATTACTTTTTCTTTCACATGTTTCTCGAAATTGGAGCTGTTTGTCTGGCTATGGTATTCATCATTCACTGATCCTGGATTGTAGTAAGCTGAGCAGTTACCATGAAGCTATCCTCTTAACCAACATGAATGACATCAGCCTTATTTTATTAAACCAACCAAATGCATTCAATATGCATAATTGCATAGTTTTGTTATTAACTCTTTGACAAGTTTGATGCTATAGTACCATCTTCAGGGAGCTCAGACCAAGTTCATTAAAGACCTGCTAAAATATACTGAATTACATTCATAATGTATGTACATATATAGCATGTCTCAGCTAGGTTCAGTCGGTATGACATACAATCTTCATCAGTTAGGTGCAGGTAGTATATTAGGATGGGAGCAGTGTTGGCTTTCGGTAGCAAGATATCATGTGTTGTCACTAGATTTATGGGAATCATCACAAACATAATATGAGAAGTTCTCTCAGCATCCACTCTTGCTTTTAATGTAGTGGATGGTATTTATAATGAATCATAACAAATGTTTTATGTATTATTTGCAAGCTTACCACAAATTTTTTCCTAAAATTCAGTGTTTGAAATTTGGCAGAATACTGTAATTTCCTTTCAGCTAGCCTACAGTTCCTCAACCATTGTCATAACTGTGCAAATTCATTCTTCTACCAGTGTCACCGCTGTGCTTGATACTGTTTTGTGAGCCAGTACTGTTACCATTTCATAAAATGTTACACTGGGGGGACAAGTTTAGTTGCATTCACGTAGTGTAGTAACATGATTTGTTTGTGAAGGGTACATGAGAACTGTTGGCTTTTGTCTGCTCCAACAGGAAACATACACATGGGACAGTAAAACATATTGTCAAATGCTCTGGTTGATGGCTGTTACTGTGGATTGTTATGAAAGAGGGAATATCTTTGTTTATTTTGGAATTTCTGAAAACCCTTAGAAGTAACTCTGCATAAAAGAACAATAAAAAATTTAGTCCGACACTTGAACACTGAAGAAAGCCTCCCAAATATACCTTGTGTGTTTTTGTTGCTTGCGAACATTTAACAGGGTAGGATTTTAAAAAAAAAAGTAATTATTATGTCACCATATTTATGTGATTCTCCTGGCATTGTAACATTAATTAACTACTATGAATCAGGTGGCATATGATCAGTGTGGAATGTGGAGCACATGTGGGAAGCAGTTCATGCAGTATATTGCTGTGAAAACTGAAGGGAATAAAAGTAAGGTGTGATGACATTGGATTTTGCATATTTTACATTAATTCTGTGCATTATTATTAATGATTATTGGATCTTAGAGTTTGTGTGGTTTGGTGTAGACTTAGGTGGCTTTTGATAGGGTTGAATGACAGGTTGTTACGGTTGGAGATGAATATTTGAACCCAGTAATTGAGGATTTATAATTCAGCTAAATGGACGTAATTGCACAAGTAAGCCTTTGTACCATGGACTTGGTTGAACATTTAAACCTTTTTAACTACTGGATTACCATTATATAGCATACAAATTGAGTCACTTAACCACATCCTGGCTTCCAGACCAAATCAAGCCTGCAAAGTGTTAACAGTTCATGCAGCATATCGTTGGTACTCAAAGGGAACAAGAAGTGTCGTTACCATGGACAGTCTGGTGTATCAATAATGTTTTGCAGCACATTTGTAATGTTAATCTTAGTGATAGTTTCTGGTGAGATGCATAAATGGTCATTTTCAAATTATCTTGTTTCTAGGTGTTCAACAGAGGCATTCAGTGAAGGTGTTTTTGAGACCAAGAAAAGAGACTATAGTGCAAGAACATCAGTGAAAGGAAAACTGGTAAAGGTGAAGAATCGGAATGCATGTGAACAAAGCTGGCAAGATATACCTGAGACTGAAATGGAATCACACAGCTTCTTGCAATTTGATCATTTATATCCTGACATAAATATGGATATTGATTCTGACTCATCAGATATTGTGAAGGAATTCAGGTGTCCTGATTGTAACATGACCTTTGAATCAATTGAACTTCTTGCTTCTCACATGACTACACACAGAGATTCTTTTGCTTATTCCTGTGATCTGTGTCCAGACAAATTTAGAACTATCAAGAGTTTGAGAAAACACCACAGAACTCATAGTAAAGACAAAAGTTTTGTTTGTAATCTGTGTGGGTATTCAACATCTCATGAAAAGTATTTGAAACAGCATCTCAGGAAACACACTCTACCATTCAGCTGTGAAAAATGTGGTCAGACCTTCCACTTAAAAAATCAGCTGAACAGACACATGGCCATTCATGTGGACAGAATATTCAAATGTAACATCTGTGGAGGGGAGTATTCTGATAGACGTTCTCTGCTGCTACATAAGAGGCAGAGCCACCCAGAGAAGTGTGTCACATGTGGTAAATTGTTTCCAAATCGTTCGACACTGCTTTTGCACCAACCTGCACATACAGTGGACAAGGCGTTTACTTGTGATAAGTGTGGCTGTGCATTTCGGTACAAACAGTCTCTGTATACACACAAGAAGTTTACTCATCCAGACCCAGTACAAGAACTCATTAACAAGGATGAGGGTGGCAAGAATAAAAATCAGTGTGAAATCTGTGGCAAGACTTTTCCCTACAAGAGTTCCCTTAGCGTGCATGTGAATTCTCACACTCGAGCTAATACTTATGCTTGTGATGTCTGTGGTAAGTCTTTCAGCACAAGAGCTCACCTGAAGTACCACTGTAAGATACACACAGGGGACAGGTCTTTCACCTGTGATGTTTGTGGGAAGGCTTTTATCAAAAGCTGGGATCTCAAACAGCATCAGCGCACACACTCAGGAGAACGACCCTATAAATGTGAGATATGTGAGAAATCATTCACCCAGCGCTCCACACTGACCATACACAAACGCCTCCACACAGGTGAGAGACCCTACAAATGTGAGGTGTGTGATCATGATTTCGTGTGCAAGGCTCTGCTAACTGTCCACCAGAAAACACACAGGAAATGTACCACAGCTGAAACAGCTGAGAATGTATAAAGTTGTGAGGTTTGCAGTTGTCATTGTGGTAACTGTGACAATTACTCTGTTTTGTGGGTTAGGGATCTGTGTGCATGGAATCACATCCCAAATTCAGTGTTGTGTGCATAAGGAGTTACAGAAGCAGTGAGTGGAGTGGTACACATGTGCTTTCTCTGATTAATTTTTACAAACATTTTGTGTTTATACTCATGCTTTATTTCTGTAAAACACAATAAGTGAGTAATAGATGCTTACATCAGAGCGTAAAGGAGACTAAAATAGCTTCATGCATTCAAGCAGTGGCATTCTGTGTGTGTGTGTGTGTGTGTGAGTGTGTGCGTGGGTGTGTATGTGTGTAGTTTTTGGAGAGGGAGTATTGTCTGTTTCCTGTACAGTGCTTCATACAACAGACTGTTGAACAAACACAAATTGTTTTTTTTTTAATAGCAAGTCATGGGCTTGTGTGATACTTTCTGCCATTAGTTCTCAGACACAAAATGTAATCTGGCATTTTATCTGTATGTCTCCTGTTTATAGCTCAGTACTTCAGACTGTCAAATTTCTTGAAATATAGGCAATAAAGGAATTATGGAAGTTTCACATAGTTTTAACTTCATATAAGCAACCCTCAAAAGGAAATCCTGAACCATGATAGTGTGTTGACAGATGTAAAGACAGATCTTCAGCAGCTGTGTATAAAATAAAAGTTTCAAATTTTGTTACCAAGAGTTGTCAGTACTTAGGAGTTGCAGATGCTAATAACTTCTGAACTTATCACAAGCAAGTGGCTTTCAAATCTGTTGGTGGCTGAAGTGGTTATATCGGACAGTATTTTATCTAGATACATTGCACATTGTCTGCTACATATTTTAAGTGTATAACTACACATGACTTGGAAGTTTGTTTGACTTGTCTTTGATGTCTCATGTACAGTTATATTTACATGTGTGCCATCATTCTTTTCTTACTAATGAAATGGGCACACACTGCACCAAAAGATTTACATGACAGTAATGAGAGTGGGCGTATTAACATCATAGCCTGTGAGAATTGGCCGTATTTGCATTATTTTTATGTAATGACTGCTGTTGTGAAGATTTATGTCATGTGTTGAAAGAGCATCCGTCTGTAAATACAGCATGAATTATTAAATCTTTGTAGCTTAACCTTTGAGCTTAACTGACTTTCACACATTTTTGTATAAAAATTCATGTCCTGCCTCGTGCAGGACACACTCCATGTCCGTTGGAAGGACCAGTTAGTTACTGCTTCAGAGTGAAATAATCCATGTTTGATGTGTGAATTGTTTGAAATCCATAAATTTGTTGTGAGAAAAATACATATTCTGTTGATGTTGCAGCAGTTTACTTATGCAGTTATCATTTTTGTTCAAGCAGGTAAAGTAACAAACCTTCAGTCTGCTTGGTGTACCACAAATGTGGCACTCAGTAATGCCTGTGGTTATACACATTTGCATTCCTGTCTGGCACAGTACCTGTCCACAGTCATACAGTCATTGTATACTTTTGTGTTTCTAATCTTTCCAGAGGAATTCTGGGATAATACTGCAAGACCTAACTTTCCCGTCCTTTCCAGTTTACTCTTCACACATACAGTCTGATGTTACTTGGTACTGCAGAACATTACCAGTGGATAGACAAGCATCATTGGTAATACAAAGAATATTTATGCTGTCATTGCAGGTAGTAATTCAGGTTGATAGCAGTGCTGACTTTTGATAGCCAGATTCTATGTGGTGCTCCAAATTTTGTGGCAGAGATCACAAGCATTCATGAGAAGTTATCACAGCATCTGCAGTCCTGCTTTTGAGTTAATGGATAATTCTTTTAACCATTCATAATATATGTTGTGCTACATTATTTGCATGATTTCCACAACATCTTACTGAAATCCAGCATTGTAAATGTGGTAGAACACAGTCATTTCCTTTGAGCAAACTAAACCTCTGCCAACATGCTCATCAGTACATAATTCCATTCTTCTTCCAGTGTCACTTCTGTGCCTGGTATTGTCTTATCACTGAATACTGTAATGGCTTCATAAATGATTATTCTGCTGCAAATTTTCTGTTACATTGAGGCAAAGTTGTAATACAATGTATTGATGAAGGGTACTTGAGAATCATTGGCTCTTTTTTACGGTGATGGGAATGTATCAAATTGGAACAGTTGTGTAAGCCTTATGTAAGATAACCACACTGTCTTTTACATATTTACTTTAAAAAGAATGTGTTTATTTAATGAAGTAGATTCCTAGAGGATCATTATCACATTGTCTTCTTTCTAGGTATGCGTCTGAAGGAATCTGTGAAGGCCTTGGAAAAACTGCTGGCCCAAAGAGAAGTAGAGTTTACAAGAGAACATCTGTGCCTAAATGTAAGGGGCTGTCAGGGAAGACATTCACAAATGTGAAGATGCTTCATACACATTCGACAAAATTTCCTGAGACTGAATCTGAATTATCTGAAGTGGTGCCATATGATAACTGTTCCTATGAGCATTGTTTAGATATTCCTGTTAAGATAGAAATTGATACAGATGGAGAGCAAAACTATATGTGCAGCATTTGCTGCATGTATTTTGAGAGAGAAGAGGCGCTTGCTAGTCATTTGGCAGCTCACAAACAAAGTTTTCCATTCTCTTGTGATGTGTGTCATAATAAATTTACTTCATCACAAGAAGTGATTGAACACAAAGAGAGCCATGCAAAGGAGAAAGTGTTTTTCTGTAACATCTGTGACTATGCTACTGCATATGAATACCATCTGGAACTTCATTACAAGAAGCACTCTCATGAGTTCACATGTAACACGTGTAGTAAGAGCTTTTGTTCTGAGGTTGAATTGCATCAACATGCAAGTGTGCATTTGACTAGGAAGTCATACAGTTGTGATATGTGTAACAGACAGTATCTTAACAAGAAGAACTTAGTAGAGCATAAGAAGTTGAGCCACTCAGATGCAAAGAAGGAAGTAGAGGTGCATGACTGTGTTGTTTGTGGGAAATTGTTTCTTTACAAATCTACGCTTCTTTTACACCAAGTCTCTCATACAGGGGAGAAACCCTTCAGATGCGACCAGTGTAGCATCACTTTCCGATACAAACATAGCCTTTGGGCACACAAGAGGAGCATTCACCCCACTCCAAAGCTTGAGAAAGAACTGAGTAAATGTGAAGTGTGTGGTAAAGCTTATGCATACAAGAGTTCTCTTGCGCACCACATGAAAACCCATACAGACACAAATGACAAGAAACTGAACCAGTGTGAATTCTGTGGCAAGACATATGCTTATAAGAAATCTCTGATGCTGCACATGAACTCCCACACTGGGACAAATGTTTATATCTGTGATGTCTGTGGCAAGTCTTTGAGTTCCAAAGAACATCTCAAGTTCCACTGCAGAATTCATACTGGTGAGAAAACTAATGTATGTGACGTCTGTGGCAAGGCTTTTATTAAGAGTTGCAACCTTAAACAGCATCGTCGTGTTCACACTGGGGAGCGTCCGTTTAAATGTGAGATATGTGGCAAAGCGTTCACTCAGCATGCCACCCTAACAATACACAGACGGCTACACACAGGTCAGAGACCATACCAGTGTGAATGGTGTGAGCGTGAGTTCATTTGCCAGGCTCTTCTCACAGTTCACAAAAAGACGTGTAAAGTTAAGAAGTCTGAAAACTTGGTATGATGGGTTGCTGGGCTGAATATTCAGTATAATGTGTTGCTGGGAGAAATTGTATTATGTAGTGTGAAATGGGGAATGCATCTGACAACTTTTCTGTATATTTTGTTTGGTGAAAGCAGTTTATTTTCAGGCATCTTTGTGTCTGGTAGGACTATCCTTCATACTGTATCAGAATACATGGGTGCTGTTCTTTATTTATGTTTTATATCTGATTGCTTTCATTTATTTATGTTATACAATGTTGATTGGTAGGATAATTATTGGAATAATTAATTGGAAGGATTGTGAAGGGAAGTTGTAATTTCCTAATGTGTGGTGTTATCCTGCCGTGTGTCTGGAGCAACCACGGAAGACTAGAATATTCAGAACAGTTGGTCTTGGGCCCAGGATTTAAACCAAAGGCTTCCTGATTACATAAGCAGAAGTGATGCCTCCTTGATCAGACATTAGGTATGTAGTAGATTTAAATGCACAGTTCAGAGTTTGTGTCCAAAAGATTTAAACAGGGGAGAATGGTTTGTTATAATACAGAACCTTTACGCAACGTTCATCCATGCAGGATGTAGAAGAGAGACAGATATTGTGCATCACTGCACCATGGAGTAGTATCAACAATTAGGCCGTTAGCTCTTTCACAGTCTTTCCAGTGTATTGTTTATTAATCAGCATACTTTCTGGTATATTATCTGAGCTGTGGGAAGTCAGATTAAAGAATCCAAGAAAATAATATATGATTTATCATTGTTCTTTGTTATTGAACATGTGGTGTTATGATGTTATTATACTTGTTACATGACAGTTCGTGCGACTGTCAATCAGAAATTACCAGTGCTGTTCTTACCATCAAACTGTGCTGAATTGACACAGTTCTTTGATCTTACAATTCTGTCTTTGCTGTGTAGGGTAGTTATGCGGTGTGGCCAGATTTTTTTTATTTTATGGGACAGGCAATATTTGTATGTCCTGGTAAGGGTTTTTCAGGATGACATGTTGCCCAAGGTGTAAAATTTTAGATTCTGGTTACTGAAATTTAATGTTGTCTTTCTTCAGATATTCTTCTTCTTCTTCTTCTTCTATGGCGCTACAACTCTGAAAGAGTCTTGGCCTTCCCGACAATAGCCTTCCATTTAGAGCGGTCCTGTACTTGTTCTGCCCACTTCACAAGCTTCATTTTCTTCAGATCATTCCTGACATCATCTTCCCATCTAGACTTGGGCCTTCCAGCTGGTCTTCCTGTGATTGGTTTCCACTTTTGTATTCTTTTCACTATGCTGCTTTCAGGTATTCTATTTGTGTGTGTCCAAACCAACTCATTCGTTGGGCTTTAACATAATATAGTATGTTCGGGTGTTTAATTAATTCATCAAACTCCTTATTTGTTTTAATTCTCCAAATACCGTTGGCTTCCTTAGTTGGCCCAAATATTTTCCTTAATATTTTCCTCTCAAACACAGAGAGTTTTTGTACTTTCACAGATATTTACAGTTATAATTGTACCAAGGAAACAGGCTGCTCAGGATTTTAATGTGGTACCGACTAGATCATCTTAAGTTCACACATTTTAATATACTGAAGTTAGTAAATCTTAAATCATTTGGCATTTGCATTTACGGATGGGTTAATAAAGTTAAATGAAATGAAATACATCCAACTTGTTTCTTTGTATGTACTTTTATTAACATATCAAGGTGGAAATACTGATAAATCTTTATGTAGTACCTTGCATGTTAGGTTCTCAGTATTTGAATGATTCTGAAGTTGCATGGCAATTTCCTTTTCTTGACTCTTCAGTTTCAGCTGCTGAATTGTGTCAACATTCTTGTTCTTTTTCTCTCTTTCACTTGGCTCTGAAATTCGTTTCAAAGCTGTGACCACTTCTTCCCCTAACAAGTTATCTGTCTGTTCTTAACCACAGTAGACCTGGCTATAAGTGGTTGAAAACTGGTAAACCTCAACTATAAGGTGTAAGAGAGATGAAGAATCTTTTTAACTCCATGACTTGCTCTGTCCAAACCATAGAGAACGTACCTACATAGATTACGTTATCATTTCCCTTGAAATCTTGCTTTCAACATAAGTAAAATACTCATTGTTTTCATTTGAGCAGGCTGTTAGTTATTTTCTCCAGTTCTGATTTTGTACTGGTGAACAACGTGTGTACAGTTTACCTGAGTTTCCTGAATTGTTACAGAATTCTGTAATGCATCATATGCATGTGACAGCATTTGGAATATTATATTTTGACATGAGTTTGGCTTAATCAACATACGCAAACCTTCTGTGTTCTGCATGCACTGTAGTCCATGGAATTCAGTATGGTTTGTTAAATGCCCACTGAAAAAATTATCATTAAAGTCACGATGGCATATGCAAAAACAAGTGTTGTGAGACTTTTAAGCTTGTATGCAGAAAATTATAAGATGATAATGTCAGTTGTTTCTTCTTCAGTAGGGCCTGTGGCTAATGCCACAGATGTACTGCAGCCTATAGGCTTATTGTACTCACCCTATCCCCACCACTCTGTTTGGACATTCCCACGTTCGCCGCCAGGTACCCCCACGTCCACAACGACGCGAGAGATCCTAGTAGCGAAAGGTGAAACTTAATTTTGCCTGAGATTTCGACTTTCACGTCAATTCAGGGATCTTTTGCATGCCGCAAATCTGCAACATGGGACCCACGACTTTACTTCCCTTCCGAAGGAAGGCGTGCTGAGGATTTTTTCGCCCTGAAAAGTCCTGATGGCTTCGGCCGGGTTTGAACCCGCGAACTTGTGTACTTAAAGGTAGCACGCTACCCCTAGACCACCGAAGCCGCTCATGTCAGTTGTTTAATCAGATGTCAGTGCTCAGTAAAGGTGTCTTGTAATGGAGTCTTCAGATCAACACTGAATGGGTGAAATTTTTACTCACCTAGAAGTTTTGTTTTGTATATGTTGGTGGTACTGGAGTTTGTTATGTTTGTATATTTTAAATACACATATTGTGTCAGGTAGTTATTCCAGATATTCAATTTTCTATGTTAGTTTTTTTTGTAATATGGAAAGTTGCACACAGATGGTGTGAGTTTAAAAATATTATTTTATAAAAACTGTCTTTCGTTGAGAAATGAACTTGGGTCATACAGCAGAGAACTTCAAAAATCTTTTCATAACACTAGTGGAGTTCATCGTTTGCTGCTTTTATGCTTCCATGCCAATGAAAGCTCTTCTCACCATCTTGCCGAACACTTTATATTACTTCATGGCAAATGTTTCTGACATGTACACATATTCTATGTTAACGTATCCACTGGCTGGCTTTGACATGACATTGTTGTCATCTTTGATATGGTGTCAAATATATAAATGACTGGGGTTGCATATGGAAAATGCAGCTGTCAGGACATGGTTTCCCCTTCAGCCAGCCTAAAGTTCAGGGAGTTGTACATTCAGGAATAATGTGACTTTATTGCATATATGGAATGGTACACCACCATGTTGAAAAAGTGATCCTGGTTTCTCTTGTGTGGTGTCAGGCATGTCTACAACAAGTGAAGAGTGATAATTCCATTAGCTGGTTTTCAGCAGTGCAAAAGAGGAGTGTACTGTTTAGAGGTCATGCCACGAAACATGTTCATATAATCTATTTGGACATACTCTGAAAATTTTCAGTTCCCCCTATTCACACATTATGCTTTTTCACCAAGCTGCTGACAGGAAATGTTGTCTCAGCACTGGAACAAAACTTGAATGGATGTGTTTTGTGCTCACCAAGACAGTCCACCGTGTCGTGGGAGATTTATAGCACAGCATCTTGTCATTTCTTATGACAGGAAGATGTTTTTGTAGAATCTTCAGTGCTGTTGCCTGCGGTTTAGGGCTATCAAAATTTCTTTCTTTCTGAGGACTGCAGAAAGGACAGCCAAACACTATGAACTGTTACCCAAATGGCCTTCACTTTTCTTGTGCAGATAGAACTAGTCTTTTGAAATCAGGCACACCAGTCATCAATTTAGTCTTCACAGTGAAAATTCTGTGTTGCTGCTTCCAAACCCTGTGGGACAGAGGTTATAGACTCTGTGGAACAGTGCTGAGTCATACAAAATTCTTTATCAGTTTGAGTTATCCTGTTACTACAATTTTGACTTTTATGCTTGTAATACTACATGCTACATAACACATTTTGAAGTTCCCTTCTGTTGGTGAAAGTTTCACTACTGTGTGAAGTTGTTTTTGTCAAATAATTTTCTGAAACTTGTCAGGTCATTTGTGTTCACTCCGTATTATTTTTCATCAATTATGGAGTTGTAATATTTGAATGTAAAATTTAGTTTGAAGTATTAATAAAACAGTAAATAAATTATGCTCTGTGTTTTCATTGTGTAATGCCGTCTTTCTCAACTGTGTACAAACGAAATGTTTGGAACTCGGGCATTCCACGAGACTGACTGGTTTATGAATGTTTGATTAATTACATGTATGTAGTTCATTCAGCTGCCCGTCTTGTTGTTTACCAACAGATTAAAGAAATCAAATATGTTATTGTTCTTTATGTCACTTACCCAAAATTTTGTTAGTGGCATATTCCCTGTGTGGGTAGGAAATGGTTACATTGTCATTTTTTAGAATTGGGTAGGACATTGTACTTACTCTGCATCAGATTTAATGTTTGTTCTGGTGTGACTGTTAGCTGAGGTTTGACAGTAGCACTTCCTCGAGTCTGCCATGACTTGCTTCATGTTTCTGGCTCACCATTTTCCAGTTCTTGGTCAGAAGCAACTCAGGCATCTTGAGCAGATAAGTGAAGAGTGAGATTTATTCTCACTATAAGAACTTACAAAGGTCAGGATCCAGAGTCTAAAAAGGTAAGAATGACTTTGTCAGGTTTGTGGTTGTGCTTTTGTGGTCAGACATTGTAAGAGGCATGCCCAACAATACAATTTTGATGCTGGTGACAATATGTGATATGGGTGTTGGGTTGGAGAGGCACTGAGCAGCTCGCACGTGTTAGCTTGTCTCCCAGTGTGAAGTACTTGGTAAGCAGTGTTCCTGCAAGAAGAGATTGGAAATGCACAAAACAAGGAATTGCCCCAGACAAGTAGGGCAATCCAAGAATTACAAAACATAACTAGACATTCCCAGTAGAGGACATGCATGTCATTCACACATATAGGGAGAACATCGTAATAACAGCACTGCTCTCATACTGGTAACGACATCTGTGGACTAAACGTTTTAGGTGAGTTTCAGACTTTATATAATGTAAGAAAGAATACACAACTGAATAGCATGTGCAGAGATACAGTCTAGAACTAATGCAATTTTAGTTGTAAGAAACTTATTGAGAAGCACAGCTAAACACAATGCTGACCCCTTATTAACCTAGAACTATATCTCTTAATGAGAAAGCCTACACAAACAGCATAATATCACTGAGTTTTTCCATATGTTTTTATAATGTATGGGTCTTTTAAGACTGTTGTCCAAATTAGTGGTACAGTAGCTTATTGTTTGTGAATATCTGTGCGTTACAGATCACAAAGTAAATTTTATTTTATTGCAGACTGAGAAGATGGTGACCTGTACCAGGCATCCTGAACAAGATTTATGAAATACCTTCTAGAAGACTTAACTTGTCAAAGGGAATATGCTGCAGAGTACAGTGTATTCACTTAAAACATACATCATAATTGAAACTTAAGGGGATGGCATTCAAACAGTCTAGTCTAATTCAAGACATTGCAGTAGATGTTTGAATGCAGAACTTTTATATGGTATTGCAGGTTTATATGTAAATACTGAACACACTTTTATCAAGTTTAATTCTCCAAGTTTTAACTAGTACTTTACTCTGTGTTTAGCATGCTGGTATCTTTGTATATGCTGGAACTGCATTTCTTAATGAGAGTATATGCTAATATTTTATAACCAGTTGTATCTGTTTTCTCCCTGATGATGGTAGGAGATTATAATAGTATGCAATGGTAATATAGTAAAACTAACTAGATCTTTTTCTCTTGGGCTTACTGCTGTATTGAATTTTGCAATTGTAAACAAAGGATAGTATACCCTCACTGTGTGTCATACATCACATTTAGTTTCGCGCATCCCCTTGAAAGGCAACGAAGTCATCCATATGTATAATAATAAGAGATACTTCCATCTCAATTTTGTGTAATGGTCTCATGTTGGAAAACAAGTTGTGCCAAAACATGTAACCAGTTGTAGCCAATGAAGAAGAATTCTTGTTTGTGGGAAACAAGCAGACTACATTCTTCATTACAGTTCTCTGGAAAATACATGTCACATGATAGTCTCAATGACAGGCATGCCATTTCATATTAACATTTTGGGCAGCAATATGCTCTGTTTGAGTGACCTGTGTTGAGTATTAATGCACTTCTTTGTCTGTCTTTTCTACTGTTTGTAGCTGGTTTCTGTTGGGTGCACATAGTGATCGTTTTGAAAGTCTGCCCACTCACCTCCCTCATTCAGAATGGTAGCAAAAGTGAGTGTACCAGGCTGCTGCTGTTCTCGTCTGTTCTTTGTTGTTTAGCAGCAAACGTTTATGGGATGTCTTGGTGGTACAGAGTCTTTTAACTGGTGGCTGATGTAAATTGCCTTGAGGTACAATTAGGTACTCATAGATGCTGATTATTTGGTTTATTGCCTTTTGATTTCACTACACAAGCAGATGTACCTCATATAGATCACTTGTTACAAAAATACTGCACTGTGTGCTGGGTACTTCAGCTTTGAACAAAACTGCAGTACACACTTCCCTCCCTGGGTCTACTAGAACCACCCTAATATATCCTTTCTCTAACTGTCAGTGTCTAGCATATAGCACTAAGGAAATTTTGTATTTCATTATGGCCAAATTGATTGGTTTCTGACTCTGTTTGGTAGGTGGGTAGAGCTAGTCAAGAGGCTTTGTTCAAATATGATTTGTCTGTTGATGCCAACTGACCCAGTTCCTACTTGAATTAGAAATCTGGAAAGCATAATTAAATGTTAAGATGAAAACAATGTCATATATGTGTTTGCACTGTGTACATTGTTTTATGAACAAGCGGGCAGTTTACAGACTTTGAACACGCAGACGTCCTGATTTTTAAATTCATGGCTTTGTAGAGAGCTGCACATGTAGTGCTCTCCAGTGTACTTACATTCTCGCTCGCTCACTCACTCTCACACACACACACACAAACTATGTGTGTGTGTTTATATATATATATTTTTGCTTGTGTTTATGTTACTGATGGTGGGTCTGTGTGAGATATAGTAATGGGAAATAATAAGGTGTATATAACCTAATTGTTGTTCAGTAAGCAACAACACTGGATAATAGTATTGATGCAAGTCATACAGTTGGGATACTCATATTTATGTGAGATGTCAGGAACAAGTTGATTATTATTACCAAGTTACTTCTTATGGAAGCTGTGGAAGCCATAACAGCTGATAAAATGCAGTATGAAAGGCTGTCATAAACTCTCGATCAACATAAGCTAGGATGCAACAAGTTAAGTAGTGTGGCCAGATGAGTCACTGAATTTGACTAGTAGTAACCTCAGCATTTGGAAAGCTGCAAAATATGTTCTAATTAGGAAATGTAATCTTTTCATGGTATTATTCACTGGGATGTAGACATGACAAGACTGTTTCAAAGTATGAACTCTATGACAGGCACAAGTTGTGGAACTTGGGCATTGCCTAAGAGCAAGAGACCTACACCACAGACAGTGCATATTCCTGCTACAAGATTTGGATGCAAAACATACTTAGGTGCCATAAAACAGTGTTCAATTGTTGAACTCATAAGTCCTAAGTAGAGCATGGTAAAAAAGAACTGTTGTCATTGGACATGAATAATAAATTATCATTTTTCCTCACTGAAAAGACGAAACGCAGAAAGCTAGCATTGGTGTCCAGCTCACTTGATGGTCCTGGAGGTTTGGAGTAGCTTCACCTGTTTGGCCCATCTGAATAGGGGGTTTTTTTTTTTCTCCTGTAGGTGGGGACTGACCCTGTCCCTGAAAAGTCACTGCTGTTACAAAGTGCTGTAGTGTATGGCCATAAGAAGCAGTGAATATGTTGCCAAATACTGACACTCATACTGCTGATTGCTGAGGCATAAAATTTGCTGTAGTGTATGACCACACAAGATTCCACACTCTGACGTCCATTCTGCTGACTGCTGAGGCACAAATATGCTGTAGCATATGGCCATGAGTAACCACACACACATGTTGCCATACTCGGAAGGTCATAGTGCTAACTGCTGAGGCACAAAATATATTATTGTGTATGGCTGTAACAGCATATGTTGCCACACACTGGTGGTCATACTACTGACTGCTGAGGCACAGGAAATTGCACGCTGTAAAGGATTTGGAAGGAAATGGTTGTCGCATAATCCCAGAACATGCCTGGAGGGACTGAGGTACATCACATGATATAAGATCTCACTGAAAGTGGCCAATCTATTTGCTGAAATTTAAACAGGGTACGTTACAAATAAAAATTGTTAGTGCTACCCATGGACCATTGTTGCTACTAGAGATATGAAGTCAGATTTGCATTTCAGCTTGGTGTTCATGTTAGTGTGCACATGCTTTTGTGCATGTGAATTGAAATTGTCCATACTGCAGTCTCTTGTTTTAATGTACATATTATCTGGTGTTGCTTAAGTAACATGTACTTACTCTGCTTATCCAAAATCCATGTTTGAAATAGACCAATCTCCGACTTCTTCAGTCATCAAATTTTAATGATTTGAGTAGTTTTGTTTGAGAATTCAGGCTACTGGTATGGTGTGAGGTCTTTGCTGGTCTTGGATGTTACATGGCATAGGTTGATAGTTACCAGTGTTTGGGATGGCATATTTTTCCAGTCCTCAAGGATCAAGCAAAGGTGCTGAGTGGTTTTATTTTTTGGCTGTAGTATCTGGCCTTGTGCCTTGTGCATTCCAATACAATTTATTAATTTCTTGCTTGATTCTTGTTGCCATTTGACATAATCATTTTCAATAAGTAAACCAATGCATTGTCTGTAAAATCTATTCCAAATTTTTTAGATTGCATTTGTGTTCTTCAGATAAATGTGGTATTTTGTGCTTTGTGGAACATTACTAAGGTCCTATTCAGAATGTATTTTTTCCCCCTTTTTTTCTAGGTCTTCAGAAAGCATGTCAGCAAGCTACAAGGTTGAAACCGTTTCAGATGCTGCTTGCAATCAGCAGGGTGAATTTGACATTGCACTGAAGAGTGTAAAGAAGTTTGAAGGTGTTTATGACAGCAGAAGTCAGATGGCTGTCCAGAAGAATAATAGCACAGAATTTGATCCTCTCTTATGCAGTGAAGAAAACAGTCTTAATTTCCACATGAGAATGCACAATACCATGAACAGTTTGAAATGTGAGATATGCAGTGAGATATTCCTGACAGTAGAACAGCTGAATATTCATATGAAGATGCACACTGCACCCACTGATCACCCCTACACATGTAACATCTGTAAGGCGACATACACATGTTTATTTCATTTATCATTACACAAGGAAATTCATACCAGTGTGAAGACATGGACAACTGAAAAATCTTTCAAATGCGAGGTGTGCGGTAAGATGCACATGACAAATAAATCATTAAAGAGTCATATGATGACACACACCAGTGTCCGTCCATACATGTGTCAGATATGCAAAAAGACATTCAAGCGTTCTTATGAGGTGCCTTCCCACATGAAAGTACACACAACAGTCAGGAGTTATGTATGTGACCTATGTGGTTATGCAACTACACGTGAAGCATACTTGAATATTCATCATAAGAGACATATTGGGGATTTCAGATTTCAGTGTGACATTTGTGGTAAGAAATTCCTTGCATTGGTTCAGCTCCAGACACACAGGAAGTTCCACACAGGGGAACGACCATTTCAGTGTGATTTGTGTGAAAAAACATATGTTGTGAAGTATGATTTGGCGAGGCACCAGCGCGATGTACATCCTGAACATCAGGAAGGTTGTGACACTGGTACATCGAAGAGTTACAACTGTGGAGTTTGTGGCAAAGTATACAAACTTCAGAAGTCACTTCGAGAACACGCTAGGTCTCATTCTGAGGGGAATCCAACATTCCTGTGTGACATTTGCGGCAAAGCTGTGAAGAGCAATCACTTACTCGAGGCACACAAACGGATCCACACAGGTTTAAAGCCATTTATATGCGATGTCTGTGGTAAAGAGTTCACAGTGAAACATAGCCTTAAAGTTCACTTGCGTACACATACAGGAGAAAAACCCTATACCTGTGACCAATGTGACAAGTCTTTCACACAGCGGTCAAGTCTTATTGTGCATAAGCGTTACCACACAGGGTTAAAACCTTATCACTGTAAACTATGCAATAAGGGTTTTGTGACTAAAACTGTTCTAAATACACACAACAAGACACAGTGTATATAGTGGAGTTATTGCCTCATTTCACAATAATTGTATGTATAGAAGGGAAATTTTGCATGATACCAATGGTTTAAATTCATTTCCATTGTATTACACATCCAAGTTAATGAAACTTGTGCTTCATGTAGGTGTATACAAACTGAATGGTGTCAGTTCCTGTCCCTTGTGAAGTAGTGCAGTATTGCTGCAGCAGTGGAAGTGATTTGAACTGTATAACATTGTTGGTCTCTAATTTAATTTGTGTCACGCTTACAGTCAAAGAAAATTCATGTATATTCAAAGAAATTAAATTTGTCTTTTGGTGAAAAGTGCAGTGACTATGTTTGCTGTGGATGAATTTTAAAGTACTAGGTAATATGCATTAACATCAGAGGGTTAGTGATTTTGTTTAATTTGACCTTCAATGTACATATCTTGAACAGTCATGTTTGTTTTTGTCACAAATATGTGTATTGTCATGTCAGGTAGGCTAATAGAGTGTTTTCTGGAAGTGATTCAGTCTAAGAGTGGACATAGAATGAAATTACCTCCACTTTTTGTTGAAGCATATATTTATTTTCTGAATTAGTTTCTTCAAACCATGAACTGTGTTTATAGTGGTCTTTATTCCCATAAGTAAAATATTCCATTACTCAGCTTACCTTCATAAGGAATCTGAAGAATGTAAAATGCTGTCGGATGTGCGCATCGTTTCTAAGGTCCATGAAGAGGAATACTGCCATAGACAAGAAGTGGACCATGTATTACATCTTTCTGCATATTTATAAGCTTGTGTATTTCCCAGCTACAGTAAGCAGAATAAATAAATGGATACAACCTGCTGGACAGGACAGAGTACAAAGTTAGGAACACTATGTGATGACAAAATGTCAGCACTGTTGTAGTGATGTTCACTTTGTCCCCTTTTGCTTATCTTGGCATGCAAGTTAAGCAAACACATTGTACATTAATACATGTGTACTGTGTTATACGTTTTTACATTTTTCATTTAATAATGGAGAGTTTGTAGTTGAAGTAGAGATATAAAGGAATTCAATTGTTGAGGTAAAACACAGAGTTGTCACGTGATTGATTAAGCACCATATTATTAATCTGTATGGGGAGTGGAGGCACAGCTCCACACATTTTAACCATTGCTGTAGATATAGGTGAGCTGTAATGCTTTGTCCCCTACCCCACGGAAAGAACCCCCATTACCTACTTAATAAGTTGGACTGGCCCCAGGGGCAATATAGATGTCACAGCAAAGAGATATCACTGCATTGTGTTTATGACAGTTTTTTGTGTTCTTTGGGTGTATATGCTTGAAGTGTGAGGTGCTTAATTATATTGTTACATGAGGCTGCGCATTATTTGTTGAGCAGGATCCTAACTGATGCCAAAGTATTCACAAAAATGTCTCTGTGTTACAGCATCTCTCACCATTTCCACAAAACACAGTAAGACTTGCTTTGTGTTCAAAAGTCAGTCTCCTATTGTCTTGCAAAATGACTTGCTACAGCTGTACCACTAGTCATACAGTATGCAGCTGCTAGCAGCTGTAATATCCATGAACTACTGCTTTTTTCAGTAAAGTGTGAATTATGCTTCTAGTACTGTATCATCTTAAAGACATAATACATTGGTACAAGTTTAGCGTGCAGAAGTGTACACTGGCTGAACATACATATTCTTGTTTATAAGTGAATGAAGACATTACTATGACATGTAATTAAAATTGTGTCTTGTAGAAAACATTGTCTCCTGTACCTTTATTTATTCCAAAATTTGATCCAGTAGTTGAATATCCTTTTGTGTGATGTTAAGTATGCCTGCCACATGAGATGCTCAGTAAGAACTTCAGTTTTGCTTAACCCTTGAGATAATTGTTACATTGCTTTCCCCATAATAATGACTCTTATAACTCATTTCAACAAAGCAAGCATTTACTAACTTCACATGATATAATATAACAAGTGATCCTCTTATGACAGTTGTCATTGTAAAAGTAATCAGAAGCTACTATGTATTTATATCTATCTTTGCATCATAGACCTAACATGTCAATATTAATGTCTAATGTCTGGAACCTTTTGTTTAGTTGTAGTACTTTTATTTTGGAACGTAAGTAAGACCTTTAACATCTATTTTTGCACAGCACTTGAAAGAATATTAGTTTTCAGCTTATCATTTGATTTCAGATAATTAATGGTGATAAACATGTTTCAAAATGTTTTGAAAGAGGTCATGTATTTGTTTGTGTTTATATCTGTTATAGACTGCTGGGATTGGAAGCAGTTAGACCAATAAGGTAGCATTCAGCAGATATCTTATGTTCTTTTCTAGGTCCCCAAAGGGAAGCAGACATGATGTAACTACAAACAGCAGAACTAAGAGTGTTTCTAATGCTTTGTGTCAACAAAACAAGTGTGTGAGGTCTGCGACTGATGCAGAAAAGAGCACAGTTTGTGGTGAAACCTGTGACAGAAGACAGATGGCTGAGCAGAAGAAAATCCACACAGGTATTAAACCTCATTTGTGCACCCTGTGTGGAAAGAGTTTCACTGCAGAAACCAATCTTATTTTCCACATGAAGACACATACAGCTGCAAGAAGTATCAAGTGTGAGATTTGCAGCAAGATATGCACAACAACAAAACTGTTGAAGCGGCACATGAAGACACACACAAAAGACCGTCCATACTCATGCAGCATCTGTAGCAAGACATACAAGCGTTCGTTTGAACTGTCTGCTCACAAGAAAGTACACACAGGTGTCAAGAATCACATATGCAATATATGTGGTTATGCAACTATGTATAAAGCTTACTTGGAAATTCATCAAAAGAGGCATGTTGGAGACTTCAAATTTCATTGTCATGTCTGTGGTAAGGGATATTACACGAATACTGAGTTACAGGGTCACAAGAATATACACACAGGGGAGCGTCCTTTCCAGTGTGATGTGTGTGGAAAGGTTTTCATCTACAGGCATTACTTAATGACACATCAAAGAACGCAACATGCCGACTCACATAAAGCTGGCCGAGGTAGTCCAGGGAAGTGCTATGAATGTGAAACCTGTGGCAAAGTGTTCTCATACAAGAAGTCACTATTGTTGCATGTGACCTCTCACACAGGTGACAGTCAGGCATTCCTCTGTGATATTTGTGGGAAAGGGCTCACAAGCAACGCATCTTTGCAGTGTCACAGACGTATCCATACTGGTGAGAAACCATTTGTTTGTGATACATGTGGTAAGAGTTTTGGAAAGCGAGGAAATCTACATATTCACAAGCGCACACACACAGGGGAAAAACCATACAGTTGTGACCAGTGTGGCAAGTCCTTCACACAACGACCTACTCTAGTTGTGCATAAACGTTATCATACAGGACAGAGACCTTACCAGTGTCAACTGTGCAGTAAAGGTTTTGTGTCTAAAACCCTTTTAAAAACACATCAAAAAAGCCACTGATATATACATGATTTTAATTGTCTTTGAGGCCCAGCTGTAAAGAAATTAGGACCATGACAAAATTTTTAGATACAAGTTATTGTCATTAAATTTTGTTCTTAAATAAAATTGCTAGTATTTTATGGAGTCTTACATTTTCTGATTTTGTGTCATGCTCATGCATAAGTAGCACTGTTGACATAAGTTTAATGAAGAGACATCTTGAATGCATAGAGTTTTTAACATTAGTTCTCATTTTTAATGTGGTTCCAAACTATTTTTTTATTGCTGATGCTCTGTAGATTTTTAGAAGGTGTGAAAATGTAAATTACAAGACTATGTTATTACTAGTAGTTTGAAGTGCATAGAGTCTTATATGTAATTCAGTTATTATTGTTACATCTTGTAAACTGTATCTCTAATGTACTCTACAAAAGTAACAGTTGTGTTGATATTGCTGTTTCTTATTTTTTACTTAAATCAGTTTTTCTGCAATTTGTATGACTGCCACTCAAAATGGTTGGTCTTTGCATGCAGTGATGAGCATCTAAAGTTGGCATTAATTATGAACTGGTCTATGTTGTAACTATTCTTCCAGCAATATCTTTGATTCCCTGCAAGGTTACAGTCTTGGCAGTCTTGGATTTTGTGTTTTTCTTTCTTTATCAGAAATTGTCACTTTTTACTGGGATCATCTGTCCCAGGCACATTCTGTTTCACCTTCATTTCCACGGTTTTTTTTAAACATCCTCACTTCATCCTTCATTCCTCTCACTGCTTTCCATATGTGTCTTCTTCTGTTCAATTTACAACCGCTGCTACTTTTGGTACTTCACCATGCACTTACTCTGTTCCTAACCATTTGATTCACTTTAACTCAGTACTTGCATATGCTACCTGTGGCATTCTCAGGAAACTGACATGTGCTTTTGTTTAGTCATTTTACTTGTTTTCCTTGAACACACGTCAGTTTTTGCAGTTTGGCTAAAATTTTCACTCCTATAAAATTTGCAAAATTGCTTTGGCATGCGTTAAAGAGATTAATGAGTCCAGAAGTATCACCACTGAAAATTATGTAATCTAGAGCACTGATACCTGCGTTAAGACATCATAATGTCAGCTGTCCAACAAGTACAGTTTTATATGATGGGGGTTCTACATGAATATTCAGGTACAGAGAAGAGAAAAATCTGTGAATCACTGACTGCATGTTTTGCATCTTATGTGTAGACATGCTAACAAACATACTTTTTTAACCTTTTAGAGTAGTATATATAAAGGACTTACATATAAAGTTGTTATACTCTGCATGTAATATGAGAGAGTTTTACATATGAAAAAACATGTGGCAGTGTTTAAATGCAGTTTGTTCATAAGGGCTAAGTTGTTGGTAACTAGAATGTGCTGTATTGTTTATAGCTGTGAAACTCAGGACAACTGGCAATACGGTACATATACAGTTCATATAACTATATGTCATGTTTATGGTGACAATTTAATTCTGGTATTAATTTTTTAATTCAGTTTCTTTATGAGTCTCTGTCCCTGCTATGTTAGATATTAGTGTCATAGTGTAAGATCTTTGTCTCATGCAGATTTTATGTTATTGGTGTAATGGAGAGAGTTTGTACAATGCTACTCAGAATTTTAGAAACTCAATTTAAGTGTGTTTCTTAGCATTGTAAACATTGTATGCCATTCTTAATAAAAACACATTTTTTTCAACCGTATTTTTTGCTTTATTTATTGAACACATACAAATGGAGCATCTTCATTCATAGTAATCAGGTGTGTCAGTCAATCATCGAATTGATCTTTCAGTTTGAGAAAGTAAAATTTACCTGTTTATGTTACTATCTAGTATTTTCATCTCCACATTCATTGATGGGATATCTGTCTGTCACACTTTCTTTTGTGTTACTGAATTGGAAATTCATACATAACTGGATTTCAGTTGTAATTGCCTGTAAAATAGTTGCAATATTCCTGTGAAATGTGGTACTTTGGCACAGGGTCAGCTATTTGCAGAGCAAAAAGTTTAAGTGATTTATGGCTGGCACATGAGTGGGACAGAACAATCTTGTGTGAAGGTCCCAATGGTTGGCCGTTGTGTTAGTTTTGTTGAGTCTGTGGTACTAGCATCAGAAACTACAAATTAACTACCTCTATGCCACCATGATTCTCAAAATTCAGGTGCTTGAGTTGATGTTTGCATCTGTACAAAATCAGTCATTGTACATACTTACATTGTTAACATACATTATTGTGTAACAGATGATGAACAGTAGTGTCCCATTAAATGTACACCCTTTTCATGTGAAAGAGAAAACATGAACCTGCAGTGGGGATTTAAATTCAAAGGTGCTTTGACTGACAGAAGAACCTAGCATTTAAAAGGCTATGTGTTGAAGATTAACGATGATATCGGCTAATGCAGGGATCATACAGATTGTTATGTATTTATTATTGTGGCAGATTGTTTTGGAGGAATTGTTTTCATGACAGTGGCTGAATTTTACTGTGTTCTGGGATGTAATGGCATTTACTTTGGTGGTACCTGCCAACCTTTGGATATGCCTATTGCCTCCAATCTCAGTATAGTATAGTTCAAATAAAGATCTGTAATTATAGTACAGCATTTTATCAAACTTTATGATGGTGTGAGTGATATGTAAGTGCTCTTAAGGTGTGTAATATTCTGTTGTTGAATTTTCATTGAAAACATTGCTTTTACTTTCATGTCTCACACACTTAACTGTCTTGTGATGTTCCTTTATTTTTGGTAATTTTTTTTTATGTCTTGCTAGTAGTTACCCACTGGTGTCCATATGTCATTATTATGCAAATACAAAACCTCATCTGCATCAGATAATTTTCTGTGTGTCCTGTTGTGTAGTTCATTGTCCTGTTAGCCAAACTAAACTGCAATCTTTATGGCCTTTTCTCAGTGAATAAGTGTTGTTTTCTTCTTTCATGGTGTTACTCTATGTATGATATTCAAAGCATGTACCTACCATAATCGTGTTTATCACACTAACCTTTAACCTCCACTTGCTGCACAAGGCAAAATTAAGGGGCAGCAGGGGTTACAGGTATAGCGAGAGAGATATACAAGGCAACACTTCAAGACAGTAGGGAGGGAGAGAAAGAGTGTGTGTGTGCCTTGAACACTATCATATCCACCATCCATTCAGTTTCTTTCTGTGTGGCCATCGCTCTTCTGGGATGTTACGCAGCATAGGTTGGTAGTTGGAGACAGCATAGATTGAGAGCTGGTTTCAAATACCAACCTACACTGCCTATCATTTCAGAAGAGCTAAGGCCTCAACAACACCATGGCAAATGCCTGAAGTCTCACATTATTCAATGTATTATAACTACATACAAGTAGTGCATTCTGGTTTCTAACGAGAACAGAAACATCACGTGTGCAAGTAGAGACACAAATAATGATTTAAATCTTTACATGTAATTGCATATTTTGTTATAAAATCATGTGTTATTCTTAAGAAATGTGTATACTGTGCAAACACATATTCAAGTGATAAAGTATTGAACTTAACATTCCTGAATAATGAAGTTTTCCATGTATGCATGTATATGTAAAATTTATCTCATTGTTTATACTGTGTGTAAGATACATTATGTGTGTGTGTGTGTATATATATATATATATATATATATACAGGGTGTCCCAGGAGGAATGTGCCAGACTTCTGGAGGGTATTCTGTATGTTAAAGTATACCGATATAACCCAAAACACCTATGTCCAAAGTTGAACGGTTACGGAGATAATGGCCAGAGAAGTTTGAAACTTTGACAGCTGTTACACACTTATTGATTACCAAATACA
>Ga0136643_10000982_pt1 | contig 33638 bp, 12 predicted proteins | sample TergutLab28metaG_FD_96883 | JGI IMG/M metagenome (GOLD analysis project Ga0136643, IMG submission 96883) | Labiotermes labralis P1 segment gut microbial communities from Petit-Saut dam, French Guiana - Lab288 P1 (version 3) (version 3) | ecosystem: Host-associated > Arthropoda: Insects >...
ATCTAATATATTTATTTTTTTTTTTGTTGTGTGCGGGTGGGGGTGTGAAAACTCTTCACAGAGTGTAAAAATTTTCAGGATACAAAAGAATACTGTTATGAGCTGCACCAACTCATGTAGGGATCCACTTAAGAAACTAAAAGTTATACATCTTCAATTGCAATATATACATACACTTCTCTGATCTGTGGTCAATAATAAAGATCAATACAAAGTAAACTCCCATATTCTTAGCACAAATACTACACAAAATTCCAACCTTCATCAAATTCAGTAACATATAAAAAAGTATACTACTTTGGCAACAAGGCTTTCAACAATACACCTCCCATATCAAAAACTCATCTAATCATATCAAACAATTTAAATAAGCCTTAAAACATTTCTGGCACCACTGACATAATGGTTTACCACACTGTATCCAATGTGACTTGATGAAGCAGACAACAGATGTGGGCCAAGCTCTGATGTGATCGCACCCACCTACCCTCCACTTCAACTGAACCAACCAATCAAGACAAACTTTGGTTAGTGTGTAGGCTACCTCCCTGTAACAGTGAGTGTTACCACTGCCACACAAACATCACTTGCCTGCAACCGCAATGGAAATTTTCCCCCTTTGGTTGACCAATACAACAGCAGAGCCATGTTTCCCATATAGTAAATTCTTCTACTCATGCAATGAATAACGTGATGTAAATGAAGAAAGAAAAACCACTGTTTATTAGCCAACTGTTCCTTTTGAATTAATGTGTTACTTCAACATTCTATTTAGCAATGACTAGTTTGAATAAAATGATACACAAATGTTAACACATACTTTTACAAGGCTTTATTTATATCTACTTGCAATGATGTTTATATAATTTCTCAATTTAATGTAATCACAGATTAACAATGAATCATGTTCATTAAAATCCATTTTAAATCTATTTGCTTGTTCATTACTATATGTACACTGGACTTACTATGTGTAATGGCTTTTTCTGTGTCCAAGAGGTTTCCCTCTCAGGGATTGACAAAATGTATGAGAAATAAACAAAAAACAGCTGACCAAATATCAGGTTTCAATGCCAGCCAGTATCCATCCTCTCCAGAATCATTAGTTTCCCTGTTTGCTATTAAAAACAAAGATTATAATATACAGAAATATAATTTTGCTTCCCTTCTTATACAGATTTGAAACTTGGTCTCTCACATTACAAGAACATAGGTTCCATCATGAAGTAGTTTCAGACACCTATCAAAGTTATTTTAGATGCAAAACCGACTCAGAAATAAAAAGTTGTGACACACAACCCTATGAAAATAAACAGTAACATACAAGCCTACAGTAACTCCCCCATTGCAGAAATCTGTGGAAATGAGCAAATTGTACACACTGTAAATTCCTCAACAGAATATATTCAAGGGTTAAAGTTTATATTTTTTTTAATGTTCATACTGTGCATAGTGAATAATTAATGTTTATTATTATTATACCAACATATGCACAAATATGTAGTGTAAATTTATATTAAAACTACTCTGACATGTTTCAGTGTTAATACACCAAATTCAGGGAGTTCACAAGTTGTGTCAGATAATAATAATTCATAACTTTAGCTGACACAACTTGTAAACTCCCTGAAGATGGTGTATTAACATCAAAACATGTCGGAGTAATTTTAATATTAGTTTACACTACTTATTTGTGTATATGTTGGTATAATGATAAACATTAGTTAAAGTTTATACTCTACATGTATATCATTTGTTGACACTGTTTACTCAATATTTAAGAACCAAGCACATCAACTGTGAAATATCAACCTCTTTTCCCACAGCGGTGCGGTACGTTTGTTTAAAGATTAGTTTCGCTTTAATCACTGCCAACCCATTCTTGTGGCTGGTGTTTGATCATACTGTCATACCAAATCGGCAGTTATTATAACACACGGTTTCTTCCGGATTTCCTTTAATTGGAAAACAAATTACGATAGATTTCAACGTCAACAGACTCTACCATAGTCACGATGCGTTCATTTCAATGATAAATGTACTGCGGTTAAATGAACTAAGAACCCTGTCATCTGCAGTTTGCAAACTGACGTGAAAAAAAAAAACTTCTATTTACCATTACCTTCGCCATATACCATTCCATTCCGAATATTGACAAAGAGACCTTTCCTTCAGAACGGAAACAACACTGTTTATACATAAGCACATATACTTACAGGTTAATTGTCCTGTTGATGGTAATGGACTGGTTTGGTACGAACTTTTGCTCGAAAGGTGTACTCTGACTGGCTCTTCGGGGCCATCCACTACCCTTAATCTGTGCAGCCGCCATCGCCATTTTACGCTACACCATTAATAGACGCTACATTTACGACGTCACTTCCCCAACTACCACCTTCGACCACCGACAAACCACGGATACCCAAGCATTGTACCAGAGGTTCTCTACATACCCAACTTGGCTAGTAAAGCGCCATCTCCTACACATACCTCTAAACTATTTAGATTATTTGTTGCAAACCCCTGATGATTCAGTAAAAGTAGGAATCATCACGACGGTACAAACAAGTTTCCCAGCTTCCATGAGCCACCATCCTCCCTTGATTTATAAGTCAATGAATGTTGGTTCTATATCACCTCACAACCACCGTGGATCAGAGAATCATAATCACGGATAACAGGGATTAGTCTGCTATCGGCACCTAGTCGGGTATACCAACTCGCATCCGTATCGACTAATTTCATTGGCTTATGTACAGCACGTAGTGAACAGCCATTTCATCGTCAAACGCGTGAAACTGCGTGAAAGGCAAAAGAAAGAGAGGGAATTTGAAGATACATAACGAAAGTAAATCTCTGTTGACCAGTTATTTTCCTTGAATGCTTAATTGGTACTTAATGATTAAATATGTCTTGGTTTAAGTGCAGATAGCTTAAAATAGTACACTTCCGTGAGGGTTGGAACGACATTTTTTGGCCAGTCTGTGTGCGGTCTCGTAGTAATATTGTTTTGCCGTAGTTACCAGTATTAATTTGTCAACTGTCGAGTCATTAGGTGTAGTCACTCGCGTTTTTTATCCATTAAAATAATTTCAGATACCTTTTGTTTCTTTCTAAAATACTTCCTGCTGTTTACAGCAACATCAGTTTCATATGTCAACATTTCTGAATAGTGAATAAAACATAAGACTGCAACAAATCAAAATACCTTTATATGGTCTAACTCAGTTCCTTCAAGAGATTACGAAGTAATAATCAAAACTCTGCACATCTTCAGTGGCATTCTCATTTATTATTCATAATTATCCCAGTGCTCACTGGTGATATATGTGAAGTCTTTAATGTTGCATGAATCAGTCACTGCGTGCCATGATATCTTGTGTATCTTAAAACTTATGTGCAAGTAAGGAAAATGATAAAACTACTCTACGTTTCAGGAGCTATTGGTTCAATTTATCATGTCTGCACTGCCCCTTCTAAAACGTGCAAGAGTTGAAAGTTCAACAGTCCTCTCAGCAATAGAAGCTTGTAGCAAGGAAGTATCTAATTTAAAATTAGCATTTGACCAACGATTAGCAAGCATTGAAAATCGCTTGGGACTTATTACAACAGGAAGTAATACCATAAATACAAGAATGGATGCACTGGAAAACTTCATACGAAATTGTATGAAATCTGACAATTTCAGACACACATGTTGTGAAGAGGTTCTCCAGAAAATTAACACAATAGAAGAAATGTTAAGAAATACCGCTGTGACACAACACATTTCATGTAAAGATGAAATGGATATCTCAAATACAGATATGTAAGTAAGATGATGTATTGTTTGAAAAGAAGTTTATCATTTTGCTAGGAGATTTTGTCATATAAAGATCATGCTTATATATTGGGGTGTGGGACTGATGAAGGAAGTTTTGTCTACTCTCTTGGTTACTGTAAAGCATGATTTCCTTTGTGGCAATGGCTAAGTATCATGGCAAGAACATAAATTGAGGCTGTGGCAAGATTCATACCTGGTAAAAGTACTGTAGCTTAAGTTGTAATATTCAAATATTTCTTGCAACTGAAACAAATGTGATGTATTAGTAATAAGAGAACTGCCAGTAGACCTGAAACACTAGTATCAGAATCCAATCAACATTATTTTAAAACACAATTTATATACTTCTCCCATGTACAAGCTGATACATCGCAACCATACATGAAATAGGCAAAATATATCTTTCAATGAAGTGTTTTGAAATTTTTGCTTTGCAGCAGTACGCTGGGTGATCAGTAGAGGGAGAATGAGGCATGTAGTGTGCATAGGAATGAAGAGATGCATGAAAAATTGTACTCCGATATTCTGAAGGAAAGAGACCACTTTTTGTACCAGGTTATCAAAATGTAAATTGGTGCAGGTTCAGACCAGTGGTGGGATGTTGCTGTACATAATAATGAACTTTCAGGTTGCATAAAAGGAAAGGCATTTCTAGACTAGCTGAGTGCCTATGGAGTTCTGGACCTACAAACAGCCATATTTATATTGCATTTAGATGCTGCACACCATGAGGGTGGTATGTTTGAGAACGTACAGTAAACATGAAATTTTAACAACACTGGGTGTGTGTTTGATTATTATTCCTATTAGTTTTTTTTTTATTTTGCTGTTATTTTTTCATCATTTGTAACACCCATATGCATTTCTAGACACTTTCCCAAAATTAAAAATGTGACTATAAGCTTCAACATGTCTGTCTGTCTGTCCGCATGAAACAACTCGGCTCCCACTGAATGGAATTTCATGAAATTTGGTGTTTGAGTATATTTTGAATATCTGTCAAGAAAATTAAAGTTTTATTAAAATCTGACCAGTATAACAGGTGCTTTACGTGAAGACCAGTATACATTTTTTTTTATATGTTGCTCATTTCTTCTTAGAATGAGAAATGTTTCCACAAACATTGTACTGAAAATCAAACACACATTTTGTATTCAATTACTTTTTTTTTTTAAATTGTGCCGATTGTGAGATAATGTGGAAAAGTACTGCAGAGCCAGTCAGCCCACAGATGACAATATGGTGCATCCATATTGCATGCTGTTACCTAAGGCTACAAACACACACTGTGAATATGTAGTAGTTATTGCTCTTCCACTGCAACAGTGGTTGTATGAATGTGCCTCAGTATCATGTAATAAGAACACTGCCTGTCTTGTTTAAGTTCAAAGAGCCCACTACTCCAAATTGGACCCACTGTATGACTTTTTACTTGAAATGACTTCTGAAGCTATGACTTCTACTTAATCACCCTGTGGACTCACATTGTCATTTGGTGTTCTATAAAATATGTAAATGATTGAACATCATTACATAAAAAAAGAAAGCAGTTAGAGGCTACACTGTGACTAATATGTACATTGAAAACACACAAACAGCAGATACAGACCATGCATAGATGCCTTATAGTAGAATGGACATATGAGATAAAGCCACAAGGCATCCTGTCTTCTTGAAAGGAACTTCTCTACAACTGCCAACTTTCAGTCCAAAAGGTGCATGAGGTATATCACTTTCAACTGGATATACATTTTGAAGGTTGTGAAACAAAACCAGTAGATAGCAGTTGTCAAACACAGCGATAAGTGAAGATTTTTGGCATGCAATGTTTGAACAAGAGTATGATTTCTCCTTTTCTCTGTACATTTTAATCACTTTGTAATATTTTCAGACCATCTCCTGTGGTGTTGGTACGTAATCACAAACCAGCCCAAGTCAGCGCATCACTGGGACTGGATTCCACACTACAAGTCATCACTCTCAACAGCAAGACAGACTTTCCTGAAGGAAGTTGGCTAGGGGATGAAAATAATCCTGAAGCTAGGGTGCGATGTGCCATTACTCCATCGTAAGGAAAATTAAGTGTATAAAGATATAGTTGGCGCACATGTGGATTTGTAGCATAAACAGTTTAATGTGTTTACGGCAAATAAAGATATCCTATTGCTATTACCTGTTCCTTAGTTTTCAACATTTTGAAATGATTATTATTATACACATGCACTGCCATCACCACCACCACTACTGCCATTACTGCTGCTGCTGCTACTACTACTACTACTACTACTACTACTATACTACTTCTACTACTAAATAAGCAGTTTGTGCTTTAGAAATATGTAAAGTCATTCCTAGCACTACTTAAATTGTGTGGTTATAGATGATTATTAGTTATCAGTTTTTGGGTTTCAAAAGCCACATTTGCATGCAAAGACAGTTACAGACACTGTTGTAAAAACAGATTTCACGTGCAGAATTTTGAAATGATCATTTCCATTCAAATCATGTCAGTTTTACTGTCATTATTTTCTAAGCAACATACATGAAAAAGTGAAGTTCACAGCATTTTTTCACATTTTGTGCCGTGTTGTGTGTGTGGTCTTAAAAAAAATCACATAAATGTAAACAAGTTTTTTTCTCATAGGAAATAACCAAAAGAGGCAGGCTGTTTCTTTCAAATCTTGTATTTTATGTGCTTATTCTCTATTATTTACATAAAATTTTTTGAACAATGTATGGTTTATCACATTCAAGAAGTCATCAACAAAGGTGTAGTACACCAGTGAAAATAGTGAGTTAATGGTTTATCAATAAGAGTACAGCATGGAAGTGGAATGAAGATATCAGTATGGACTTAACCATATAATATTCCTTCATTAAAATTTAATGCAAGAGATCAATTTTTTCATCTAATTTTTCTTTCTTTACCAGCTCCTGAATTTGTATGTTTGTAATATGCCACCAATTATTACTGACACAAAAATAATATAAAGGTTGTTGGCAAAATGACCAATCCATAGGCACATTGTTGAGAGATTTGATAAGTTAATGAAAAGATAAAATGAGCAAATGGAGATTCAAGTGTTATAAATTACATCTTTGCCCCCTTTTTTAGGCCACTGAACATTCTTCTAGGAATTCCTTCTGATTTTTTCATGATGACAGCTTGTAGTCATGAATTTTCTTTGACCACACTTACACCCTTAGTTAAGAATACCTTCTCTAATCCAATCCCTTTTTGTGTTAATGTTTATGTCATTTCTGTTCTTGTAAGAAACCATTATCAGCTGAGGTAACCATTAATTTCTAATCCCCATAAATTTTATGACCTTCATGGTGAAAGTGAAGCAGTAAATCTTGTATGTGAATGAAGCATTCTTGTCCATGATCTGTGTGCATTTCATGTTTGGCTTCTTGTGCACTGTGTATGAAACTTTGCACACAAACATTAATAGTTGCATGCATACAATATTCTGAGTGCCTCTTCTTTTAGTGTTTGTGGCTGAATTGATAGATACTTTCATAAATCTTGATTTTAGGAATTTACTTCATATCAACACATTCTGCCAAACTCCAGAGAAAATGGCTGTCACCCTACTTGATTACTTATTTCCACGAGAAGTACTTGCTGTTTCCAATTTGTCAGGAAAAGGGAAGCATCACAAGAGACAGCTGGATCCTCTCATGGTACTCACAACATGTACTAAACAGATAGGTTTAATTATTAAGTATTGTTATTGAAGCCATTGTGTAGTGATTCTAGGTGAGCCATTACCTGTAAAATTCACTGTTTACTTTTGTTTAATAGTGTAAAATAATTTCAAGTGAAATCATTTGGGAAAGGCATGAATACAGATTTGACACATGCCAGGCCTGTCAAACATCTTTGTCCTCACAAAGGAATAAAGATTGACATAGTTCTTCAGAACACTCAAATGTTCATTATTTTTCTAATTGTTACTATGGTGGTTTGCATATGCACATGTCTACTTTGAACATTATCCAAGGACTCACAACATGCTGTCTTCGGCATTGTGTGGTGTACTGTTCAAGGCAGCTAATGACTGGTTTTTACTTCTCTGCAGATTTATGGAATTAGATGTCATTTGTTGCATAAGTTTAATATCACTGAAAGAGACTGGTATCGAATAAAGCAAAATATGGACTCAAAATGCAGAACAGCTTGGAAGAAGAAAGTACGAGGATTGCCACTTGGAGGGTTCAAGGTTAGTTGATGATATAAGCATATTTATATATTGAATATGTGCCTATAATCTGTTAACAAAATACCCAAAACACATATCAACAGATCAGTCTCTTAGATCAGTTAATGTGTATTTGCATTTAGAAAATTCTCCTAGTGGTTACATGTGCCTCTTCTATATGTACAGATTTGCTAATGTCCTCCTCACAGGGTTCCAATCAAAGTGACAACTCTTCTCAGGAGCTTCATCAGGTAATCTCAGATGGTGGAGAATCTCTAATTGTTGCAGCTGATTCATTTGTAGGTGATGATTCAGTCGAGGCACTGGAAACTCAGGTAGTATAAACACAACATATATACAACAAAATAAGCATGCTTATTAACACTATATTATTTTTTTGTCATGTGATGTCCTGTTGTGTTATTCAGTAACTCAATACATAAAGTTGATGACACTGTAAACACAACTGAATTCTATTATGTTGAATAGAAATACATGTTCTGGCAATTTTGAAAAACATAGTGAGGTAACATGTACAAACAGCTTCATAATGAACCTGCTACAAACCAAGGAACCCATAAATAAGTGCTTTACATTAGCATTTGGTTTTTAAGAATTGGCATTGTGTTCTCCCTGAAGACAAAACACATGTACCAAAACATGTTGGAGAAGCTCATTTAATGTTTGTACTAATTAAGAATGTGCACTTAGTTGGTGTAATAAATGGTATACACTGATACAAAAAATGCACCGAATGGACAACTTTCAAATAATTTGTTAATGTCTCTACCACCCTGTTTGGCATCACATGATAGGAGACACCAATATTGATATTCACCTCCACCATGCAGGATGAAACTTTTCTCCAAATGCTATGAATATATAGTTTTTTAAAACTAATATATTCTTTTAGGTCATTCATACCTCACAGGGTGACATCAGAGTTTTACACGCAACACCTGAACAGCTTGTTCGACTACAAGAGACACATCAGATTCAAGTATTAAGTGAAGATCATATTTTACCAGTAAGTATCTACAAGTGTAATATTGTTTTAATTTGCAGGCATTACATGTATTTTAGAAGCAGGTACTAAAATAGTTTTGTAAACAGCAGTTGTGTTATTAATTTTTCCATTCAGTCACAATAATTTTTTGCTATAAGTTTTACAACTTTGTTATGATACACCCTATAATTCTAAACAGTGCATTTTATTAGTGCATGTGCAAGGAAGGAAAGGCATTGCATTGGCATTGGCATGTTTTTAGTTATAACTGTTATTAATTCAGTTTTAGAAGTTATTAGTTGTAGGTTATACAGTGCTCCTTTTTATAGAGTATATGAACAGTGAAATTTTCAGTAATGACCTGTGGCTTGAGTATGGTTTCAAACTTGGAACTGTAACACACCATCTCTTTTTGTGTTCACTAGGACCATGCAGTAACCTGTTTTTACTGCATGGTGAAGCAGTGATAAATATGTGCCATATCATACAAACACTGGCAACATAAGTTTCAGAAAAGCTGCAGAACTTTGAGATAATGCTGTGTACATTTATTTACATTTTATGAGCTGTTTTTGAGATAATGATCCAAGTCTATACTTTCTGTGCCATGCTGAAAGTGACATAAAACCCATACTGTTTGTGTTTTGTGGGAAGAGAGCAATGTTGCAGCATTAGAGAGGTAAACAATAAGTGAACATGCTACACTTACAGCATCTTCATGAATGACAGTTTGTGGTCGCTAATGTAAGGTGTATGGGCACGCACACATATCTATGCCTGTTGCATTTAACTTTAAGAGACCAATGGGAAAATGTTGTCCCATTAAATGACCATACTTTTCATCCAAAAGGGAAGCTGTTCTGCACTGGAAATTTAAATTGGATGTCCTATAGTGGAAATTTAAATTTGATAATGCTTGAGGCACTTAACATTTAAACACCAAGTTAAATCCTATCTGCCATCTGCTGGCATTATTAGGAGCTCACCATATTCTCCACTTTAGCAGAGTAAGGGTTAAAAGGGTCACATGCTGAAATGTTAATTAAGAGTTACTAACAGAATATGCATTGAAAATTCAACAGCAAAATTTGACAAATCCTAATCTCTAGCCACGGTTTTGCAGTTTATGGTGCATAGTGTTCATGTATTTAAGATCAAGTTATATTTCAGGTTATACATGAACAAATAATGGAGTCAGAAGACACTGTGGTTGAGACAGCTGATCCACTGACGTTGGGCTGTACAGATCAAACACTGACAATAGTAACATCGACAGGTGAAGTGAATGTGGATGTAGCAAGCATTACAGATGACCACCAGCAGCTGGTGGAGAATCAAGATATGCAAATAGAAGGAGCACAAGTACTGCAAATGGTAGACAGTGGCAGTCTGGGAGTAGTGGAAGCAAGGGATAGAGTTACAGAAGCAGGTGAATTTATTGCACTTGACTGACAGTAAGGTAGCCTGCAAAACTAATATAATGCAAGTGGAATTATGATTCGCTGCAAACATCACATGAACAAGTCATATTCTAAACACAGTTATAATGATCAAATAGGTCTATTTATCTTGATTCATAGTGACTCACTTTTCCACTCCCCTGTTCCTCGAAGTGCTTTGTAAACTTGTACATATGAGTTTTGGAAGCTTCAAATGCAGTGCCACACATGTATGTCATTGTCAAAAACAAGTTAAGTTTCTTCTGCCGATTTCAAGAAAAGGTAATAAAATCGGCTGCTGCTATGTGGTATCAAGTAGGTACACCAATGTTGGACAATTTTTTTTTCTGGAATCAAGTGTTATGAAACCAGTATCTTAAATCCAAGCACTATAAGTATTGAATTTTTCACAATTATCTACCAAATTACAGATGCCTTATCCAATATACAGGACAGTTAAGGCAATCAAACTAATGGTTATTTATATTTAGTCCCTCCACCTCCCCTTTACAAAGAGAGGGATTCTAGTATTGCAATGTAATGATGGTGTGGGAATAGAAATATTTTTCAAGGTGTAACAAAAAATTGCAGGATCCAGGGCAATAAATCTGAATCATACACTTTACGTTTCAGAGACAAGGGAATCCTTGAGGTTGTTAGTGAACAGGCTTTCATGGTAAAGTCACATGCAATATGAAATTCTACCACACCACCTCATGTCATCATGGATGATGTTTCATGTAAGAATTAAATGATTTGGTTCCAAGGGAGTAAAGAATGGAGTGATTAATGTGTGCATAATGATGTTTTCATTTACACAGCTCTGGGCCAACAAACACACACATACTAGAAATGCACACAAAAAGCCCTAAAAATTCCGCAACCATTTACAACATTCTCAAACCTGTACTTGTTGATTGCTGTGACATATGTTGAATGGAGAGACTGAGTTACTAAAATTAATCCACTAGAGAAATGGAGCCTTGGAAGGCCAGTTTAAAGACCATTGGCCAAGAAAGGTAAACTTTAATGGCATATGATGATGGTGATAATTTTTAATAAATCAAATTGCTGTACATTAATGTTTTTGTGGTACTGGTACATAATTCTAATAATAAATGCATTTTGTCTTTAATGTTTCCTTTATAGATTTACAAATCATATACAATAAATGCTTTTGTTTACGTGGGTGTGGAATATAAAATGCAAGTGCTGATACCAGTCCATTATTGTGGTACGATTGCAGTATGTGATTCATACGTGTATACAAAATACAGTGTTCATTTTTACAATACAGGTATTTATTATCCTTTATAATATTTTTTTTTAAATTAAAAAACTAACTGTCTAATAAAAATATGGGTATATTTAAATTTATTTTGTATTATAATTTTTGTATCCACGTTTTCTTAAAGTATTTCTACTTTTTCACTGTATTTCTTTTTCAGTATCCATACATATTTTGGCTTTGAAAAGCTATCGTGAAGAATAAATACATTGTAAGATGGTTGGCGGTCACAGCTAGACAACCCATAATTACGGAAAACCATGTAAATACTTCCAAACACAATTTTCAAAGCCGGTTAGGCTAACCCCATTTAACCCGCAATACTAAAGGAATCCACAAATACTGAATTATAACTGCATAAGTAGGAGTTCCATAAATGTGTACTCTGCAACAATATAATTAAGGTGATTAAATGAAGGACTCATAGCACATGTGGGTGAGATTATAAGTGGGTACAAAATTATGTAATTGAGATTCCATAAAAGCCTAAAAATGTTTTGTCCAGGTGAAGAAGACTAATCCATGGAGATAATTTAATTCCAGTCAGCTAACTACAAAAGAGGAGATATTTGCACTGACATGAGCTGTTTAGTACAGCAGAATGAGTTTTCATAATATATGGTAATCTAAAATCCAATTATACAAGGTCTTTAGTTTATCTGGCTAATATTATCGTCACATCACTGACCATTCTATGTGGCAGCAGGCAACACAGTAGTTGCTGCTGCTGAAATTTGCCATGCACTGGGGTTTTAAGCATTTTTCTTTGATGCACTGAAGTTGGTATTGTAGTTTACTCACCATGCTGGAAAAGGTTTTGTTCAACTCACCAAAGTGCACCACACCTAACAAACACATTCATTGCATGCTGACATTCTGCTCATGAAACTGAAGACAGTACATTTTTTCTCCTCCAGATTGTCTTACACTTAACGCTTTAACATACCCCATTATTAAAAATCAATTGCAAGGATTTTAATAACACAAGGAAATGTTTTTTGGGTCAGCTTTTACACTGTCTTGCTAAAAATGGGCATAGGTTTTTTTTGCTATAACATAGGTATTCAACAATATAATATTCAGATGTGAACAGTAAAATGCTTAAGAAATTTTCATTATTTTCAATGTCATCAAGAAAACATTTACCCATCCCTACTCACCACTCTACATCATCTTCTCCCAGATATTGAAGTAGCTGACAACATACTGTACTAATTCTTCAAATGTTATGGGTGGTAAATTTCACATTTCCATGGTCTGATGCTGTGTGTGTAACATCTTAGATTGCCACAAGGTGCTCTTTAAAGGTGACAGGACTGCCCAAATGTGCAACACAGATCCAATTTCTGTAGGCTTTTTCAGTAACTTTGTAACCCTGCAATAATTAAATGGATTTCTTCATGCCTTATTGTTGTTAAAATTCCTCGCCTGTATGCCTTGAGGACCACCTATCACACTAGCAAATGAAAATTTTACTATGTTCTTCTATTATTAATCAACATTCTAGAACAATGACCACATCTTTTTATTGGTGATCTCTTGGACATTCTGGAGTCTACAGTGAAGCATCACCAAAAATTTTCATCACTCGTAAGTTGTCTGGTTATTGTAAGAAAACTGTCACGAAAGCCAAAAACATTCAGACAATGTCTGTTCTCTTCATTTGGATTTCAATATTTATTTACATGTATAAGTATGCATACTAAGGTAAATATAAAATGTGTGCATGTTACAAAGCAAAAGAAACGCAATCTAATATAAATCTGAACAGTAATTTTTGGCCTTAAAAAACATGCAATTAATATAGTTTCCAAACAAATAATTAATGCACTATCTACATGCCACGGTTATTTAGCTGTTCGACATGAATTCTGGAAACCTACAAATACACACTTCCATCTTAACCCTTTAGTGCCAAACATCATAAATATGTAACATGTAGTGCAATGTTCAAAATTCCAAAGGTCACTCAACGATATGTTCTTACACTGCTCCATTTAAATGTGGTCTTCTGCAGATCACTACCGGCATTTAATTTTGGCAATGAAGGGTTTAAATCATCTAAATTCCATGTCAATTAACACCTGTTTAATAAACCTTAGCTGATGATAAATATCTGTAAGTTTCAAGTAAGTGAATACTCCCTGCATTTTTAATATTAACAGTCAAACTTTCTTACAGATAGTCTTCTTCCTTACATCATTTCCCAAAACCATAACTTTTCAGCCTGAAGAATAGATATACCATGTAGAAACAATGAACAAATTCTAGACCCTTTCCTCATTATTAATATCAAAATAGGGAGAGAGTTATATCCAATTAGTATGGTCAGACTAAAATTACAGGGAACACAAATGTCTTCCCACTTACCATCAACCTTTAACAGACCCAGAATGTTTCACCAGTGTCCAATATCAGTACTGGCATAGTATTGTTATGTTATGTTTAACAGCACAGGCAATACAGTCGTAGAATTTTGTATAGGCAGAGAATGGGTAGATAATAAGTAATCTTTGGAGGCAAGTACCAAAGCTTCCTACAAAAGGTTGCCTGCAAACTACTCTGTAAGGGTTGTGTGGACACAATTTCATTTCATCGGTTTAAGGAGAGGCATCTTACAATTCAATGCAGAGCACCTAACCTTACCTCTTTATTCATCATATTATGACAATGAATTTGGGGCTAACACACAATCCAAATCCTAATTCCATGACTTACAAAATATGAAATGTATTTTCATGCTGAAGGAGATGGAAGATGTGACACAGATAATCCAAATGGGTCTCAAAGGTTTACAAAGCAATAAAGGGAAAAATTCAAATCAGGGTTCTAGAATGTGATTCTAGAATTGTACAAACTCCAGCTCTTTCACCTTTAGCACTTATCACTGTCTGAAAAGTAGCCATCACACATGTAGCTACACATTTACTTTAAAAATGAGGCATTCCAAACTAAAACTGAGAAGCGGTATTAAAGACGTACAGAGACATACACACACACACGCAGTCAATTCAGAGCTGCCTTCACTTAAAAATTAGATACCGGGGACCTGAAAGACAAGTACCACAATTAGTGCCGCTTTTAAAACTGTCCTAAATATTAATGTGATCTACTGTTTCAACATAATCAAAACTGGTTTTAAATACCATGACCATAATTTACAGCACGAGACACCAGAACTCTGTGTTAGCCTGCACCAAAATTCAAATTTTTCATGACCCAAGCTTTAAGGTTATAAATTGCGATTCCATGATGTATTCATAAACAGTTCTGAATAACTCCAAACACCATTGTCCATAAAAGTTTACTCGTAATAAGCACACTGCCTAGCACAAAGCTAGTCTTTCATACTAAACAATCTTTTAACTGTGCAATGTGTAGTAACTGTACTTCATGGATTATTGTTAAAATTCTTTTCCATGGCAAACACATGTGCGACAAACATATTTTTGAGAATATTGTGAAGGATGTTTGATTCATCAATTTTTACCTACAATACACCCATGGAAAGAATACAATCATTTTTGGAACCTTCATATATAAACTGAATAAGCTGCCAACACAAACTTCTTAAATGAAATGACTGAGACTAGGGATTAACATCTAGCAAACTGGCAGTCAAAAACACATGCATACGTCAAAAAAAAAAGCCTATTAAGAACTACTGGGTCTTGTAGTTTATCTGGCCCTTAACGTTCATCACTTCCTAACAATTCTCCTACCACACAGCACTTGGCTGATTCAGTGAGCCAGCTACCACACACATTAAGTCATCAGTCACATGGCCAAGAAACATTGTTTAGTAACGCTTTGTCTCTTCTCAGTGGATACGTAAAGAAGGTACTGATCTGCAGGAAATCCCATGTTAGTCCAATACATGCCAAAAGTTGGTTGGGTGTTGTGAGTTCAACTATGATTATTGGGCCAATTATTTTAAATCAAATTCATACAGAAATGTTTCATAAATTCTGACATTTTCAAAACCGCAAAAAATTCTGTTCATCATTTACAGTGCAGTTTTGGTGACAATAGTGAGCATAGAATTGTGGCCTTCTCACTCACCAGACCTAACCCATGCAGTTTTTATTCATGTGACACATTACAGGTAAGACGCAGTGTCACTTCGCCAGCAAAATGTTGACTTATTAAGTGCAGAACACTAATTAGAACTTTGCAGCGCAGTCTTTTTTTCTTTCTTCCCTTAAGATGGACATAGCACGTTCCTCTGAAATACTGATGCCAACATACAATCCTGCATAGCATAAAAACCCAGGTTATAATCTGAACTACATGATGTACATTTTATTCCAGGAGATGTTACCTTCTGTCCTTTGAATATTGCTGAAAAATAAAAGCTTTCATATGTAATACGCAGCTCACATTTGTAAAAGACACCACTGTTCAGGTGGCTTCTTGCAGTGCAAGAGACTTCAGAAATTTATTTTTGGGATAAAACTCATGTTTCTGAGAGTTCCTCTGTCCATCAGGAGTTTTTCACCGTACACACAGCAATAGTATACGTCATACAGGTTTGCTGACAGCTTGCTCATGTATGATGTATACCATTGCTATGTGTACAGTGAAAAACTCCTGATGATGAACAGAGGGACTGTCTGAAACATGTAGTTTTATTCCAAAAATAAATTTCAGAAATCAGTGCATCTAGTTGGTTTTATTATAAGAATGTAGTTTAGGAATTCATTGTTCTGCAATGTTATGAATCACAGGTTCGTACTTGGTTTCTGACAATTTGGGACTGCCTATTGGTCACATCTTCAAGGCAGAAAAAGGCTATTCCTTTAGACTGCATGACCCTTTAAGATGGCACCATCAGGCTGTCCCAAAATGTTGGTAACCAACTACCAACCTATGCCACATAACATCCCAGAACAGCAAAGGCTTTAGGCTACTTATGAATTTATTAGTGTTCTCACAAAAGAAACACTCTTCTGGGTCACGAAGCTCAAGCTGGATCCCCTACACTCCTGTGAGGTAACAATTACTACAGAGTTCCAAGTACTGAATCTGCTACCACCTGTCACAATTTGGGCCAAGCAATCAATATTTGCAAACTGCAATGCAGACTGTGAGAATCTTTTCACCAGAAAATGTAGTACCCTTATATTGCAAACAGATGCACGAGATATTTACAAATACTATGAATAAGCATATATTAACAGCCAGCAAGGAATGGTCTTGCATCTTGCAAGCATAGCAAATGCCTTAGTGTAATGCGCAGTATTATGAAGGGACTTACGATGGATAGGGAGTATAATTGAGACAACAATAATAAAACTAAAAAGAAATGTCTAGTGTCCAAGGATAAAGTATGATAGTTCCTTCCGATCGCAATCTTTCACTCCAATTTGTTCTCCAAACTGATGAAGTAATGAGACCCAATTTCAAACAGGCGGTTTGGTTTTGCCATCACCTCACATTCAGAGATAAACAGTATATTCAAGCAATGTGATCATATTACAAAGGAGAATGCTTTACTTCTTTAATAAAACAAACAATAATTCTCCCGAAGATATGTAGAAAATAAACATGACTCATTTCTTTTTACAAGAAAATTTTAATGGACTCATCAGTCAGGGCCCCTGGGTGTTTGACAGTGCACAACACAAAAAACAGCAGCCAGATATGGGCCTATGCCCTTCAACAGCAGTCATAGTGAAATGGAAGGATCAATTTCCAAGTGCACTGAAGATTGAAGAGCCACACTGCTTTTTAAATGGCCACTCTGCAGCAAGCCATTTACATACCCTAACAGTGGGTTAAAGTACAGAAATTTTTTAAAAATATAACTGTAACTAACTGCTAAAACAAACTACACATTTAAACCTATATTTGTATGAAGTGTACACAAGATACTCTACATCCTTGTGTTAGTTCTATTAAGTATCTATGGAATGTACATAAACTATGCATCTTCCCAAACTAAAAACTGCAACAGGAATCAATATCCAAGCAAAAGTGTTCATTTTTTTAAATCCTAACTTTTGATGAGACTTGAATACACCACACTGTTGCTGAAAGCAAACATTCTACTATAAAGCTAGAGACAGCCAATTCATCTCCACCAGAAGATTCCAACATCACAGCATTATATATGGTCATGTGTAGGGATGCCAAGGTTTAATTCATGTGTCTCTTTGGAAATGGATTATACATTTAATACTAGGTACTCCTCCATGCACACGAATACCTTACAGTTAGATCTAAGAAAGAACCAAATGATTTCATGCATGATGATATTCCTCCACATATGTAAAAGTGAAAAGTGACAGAACAATTTTTCCCACCCTCATTAAGAGTTCTGGTATCAGACTGTGGCTACCATCATTTGCACCAATGTTCAGAAAGTGAAGCAAGATTTTAAAGAGAATAATGAGATTCAAGAGTGCTATTATCATCATTTGAATGCTTTCTCAGAAACTACAAATTTCCAGAATACTGGAACACGTGTATTCCATGGACATGATAAAGCCTTAAAGAAAAGTCTTCATCGTTTAAATGATCCTTAAAGAAAAGATTTATTATTATTATGCCATGCAAACTGCACCATTTCAAAGAATAAATTTCAGCTCCAATCTCAACTTCCCACATAAATAAACACTTCCATTCTTAAATATCTCTATAGTCTAAGAGAATTTACCTAAATATTCAGGGACATTGTATACGTGGCCTGACATTTTCAGACATTTATATATAATTATTCATTTACAAAAGCAGATGATCAAATAGGCCAAGAGCCCAAACACATGCCCTCCACTACTATTGTGTACTGGCTCCAGCCTGATGTGACTGAAGTAAAATAATACTGCTAATATAACCCACTCTTCTGAATATCTAATATTCAAATTTCAAAACCATTATCAATAAAAAATCTGTGCACCTGCCACACATTCTAATCATGTGGCCTGCTGTTAAATAAAACTTGGGATTGACTCAAGAATAGAACTGACATCTTGTACGGGAGGAAGATGCTAGACCATACAAGACAGTAAGTCTGGTTTTCCCAATGAAATAGTTTGGCTAAACAAATAACTTTATAGAAACATGTGCACAGGTAATTCTCTCATGTGTTTGCCACTAAGAATGGTCAGACACACAACTCTATTGCCAGTGCTTTTTAACTTCACTGTATAATCTGCCATTAAGCAACTCAAAGCAAAATATGACTGATGTGAACCGAATGTAACATTCCAGCTCTTGGTCTGTGCTGCTTTAAGAGGTTGGTACACAGCACAATGCAATACGAACAATTGAAATGTATGTTGTCTCATCACCACAATATAAAACATTAAAGATATCCAATCCGTCCTTCTAAAATGAGGCAAAATTGAAGTATTTGAGAAGGACAATAAAAATTAAAATTATGTTTGCAAAGAAACAATCAGATTAAATTTGTGGAATGTTGGGTACCAATATTCAGTTCAAACATTTATCTTCTACAACACCAAGTTTATGTGAAAAGAGTTCTGAGAATGTTTGGAATTAAGAGGAAAGCACAAGCTTACACAGTTGCAGAACAAGAATCTTTCTAATTGAACTCTTTACCTAATGTTATCGAGATCAAAGATTAAGAATGATAAGTTATGCAAGTCATGTTCCATGCATTGGAGAAGTATACAAGATTTCAGTTGGAAAATTATTTGGGTGATGCAGACAGATTGAAGGATACCAATGGTAGACTGAAGTTAAGAAAACTGATTGGAAGGATGTGAATAATTTGACTCAGGATAGGACCCAGTGGTAAATTCTTATAAAGTGAGAGATAAACTTCTGCATGCCACAAAAGGGGAGGAAATTTCTTCACTATGCGCAATTATCAGATATCAAGGAGTCCCTTAGTTTGGTCAGCTGTCAGAACCTCTCCATGCAGTCCTCAGAAATGCTAACATAAATAACGCAGCACACAGAGGGGCACAAAAACGCTAGCAAATAAGAAGCCATCTACAATCAGCAGAAGTTCCTGCCATGTATTTGAATTTCCCATGCTTTCTGGAGCTCTCACTTTAAGAAGTGCTCAGTTCTGTCCAGCATATTTCTACTTACAATAATTACCTGTCAATTATTCTTCTTGTCACTGATATAAAAGAATGTTTACGATACACAAGTCAACAGTACAGAAGTGAACATGTTAGTTTTTCTTTTAACAGTATAATCAGCCTTTTCTAAATGGAAGTGAACTCCACATACATAATAAGCACAAAAGAAAGCTAGCAGAAGTCATGCCATCTCTGGTACCTGGGTGGAAAGCTCCATTATGAATTTTGCTTGCATTCATATTTCCCAGGTTTCCTCCTTACCACAGATATAATATATACCTTGTGTAACACATCGGGGAAGATCTAACTACTACCTTCTAACGGACGCTAGATACATGTAATTTCTAACCCACATACCTCCTGCGAATCCTTATTTTTGAACCACTGAAAGGTACCTACAATTCATGTGAGTAAAAAACTAACAAGAAGCCAATTGTGTAAGTTCACCTACTAAATATTTTAATAAATTATGCAATAGTTCCAGTATTACATAACATAATAATGAGGTTCTGTGTTTCAAATAAAACTGTAACTTTCTTCCACCAGCCTCATCTAAGATATAGTTCAACTTAGTACTTCTAAGACTCCACAAAACCATCTGAAAAATATAACATACTGGATACCTGTACAAAGATTGCCCAGCACAATACTGGGCCTTTGAAGAAGAAATTAAGAAAAATATTGGGTGCAAAGGCTGAGAAAAACCAAATACACTCACAAAACACTAACCAGGTATTGTACTCCATTCACATTGTCTTTGACTTTTTTTTTCATTGGATAAAATTTATGTTCTCAGCAAGAAGTCCACAAGAACTCACCATAGGTGATACACTCGCTTATTCCTTCTGAGCTCCGATAAAAATCATCCTTCCATTTGAAACACAGGTAATGTAAAAAAAATGAGAAACCAAGAGCGCATTAGGCAGAAACATGTATGGCCTGCCAAATTTCTTGCCCGACAGCTTCAATTTTCTGGCATCTTCCTAATACCCCCTTGTTTACGTGTTTTGCCCTTTTGGTTTCAGTGTCAAGTTTCTATTGTCTACACTGTACACATAAGTAATGCCAATATCACCACTCCGAACTCAAACATCCACTCTATGACTGCTTCAAACGAGTACAACTTTCATTCGCTTTGGTTACGTTTGAAAGGTACAATTAATTCATTACACACCTGTTAACACCACACGCTTTGATGACGCACTAACTTAAAAATCACTTCAGGAAACTGAATTTACCACTTATAACCTACAGCAGATATTTGGAATTCGTTTCATTAACACATTTTATCTATCTGTTTATTCCGCTTATAAATCTCACGCGTGATTTGTAAGCACAATGAGTTTTATACATTGTACAGAAGAATGTGTCATAAATAAAGCATGAAGTACGGTATGTATCACTGTATCTCAAGATGATGAAACACATTCATTTGATTACAATATTCCCTACCCATCAAAATGACAGCTAAGAGATTGTGAACCAACAACAAGGATGACACAACATCTAGGAAAGTAGAAAGAACTGCACTGTTATTTCAGTCGTCGTCATTCCGACGTTTCTTCTTGGCTGGCACGTCGTCACCTGACTGGGGAGACGAACATTCAGAATCAACCTGACTGATCTCCAGGCTCTTCCTTCTACGAAGTCTTTCCTTTACTGCAGTTAACGAGTCCTCTCCATTTTCTCTACTAGCATTGCTCTCAGAATTGTTAGTGTTTTTAACTGGAGAGTCTTCAATCTCTATAACCTGCACGTTATGGCTCTGTTGTAACCGCTGCTTGAAACGCCTTGGACCAGGAGCACATGAAACCTTTGTGATGGTAATTTCATTACGACCCTGACCAGCTATAACTACTTCATCATCTGAGAGCTCAATAACATCTACACCTTCTTTCTGCTCCTCCAAGAAATCTAGCATATCTTGCGTAACATGTTTTTGCTTACATGTTGGGCAGCCATCCAGTCGACATAACTTCACGCCACAACGACGGAGGTGACGCCTTCTTACATGGCTCACATATTGTGAAAATCCTGTTGGACCATCAAATGTTGCTTCACAATTCTCACAAGCATGAACCTTACTAGGAGGGTTTTGTTCCTGCATCCAAGCAGGTATGGCTCCTGTGCGACTAGCTGGACCAGGACGAGGCCGAGCTGGTTGGGGTATTATAGTTATTTCATCATTTATTTTCAGAGGCTTCAAAATTGCATCATTTTGTTGCGGTGGTCGGGGAACTGGCGGGGTCTTTTTATCCATTACCCGTTTAGCAACAACACTATGGGCTGAATAAACATGATTTTCAAACTGTTTGTACATTCCAAATGTGGCTGTACACACTGTACACTTGTAAGACAGGTGAGCAGGCTTCAAAGTCATGTTATGGTCTCGAGCTACATGATTTAGCAATTTCCACTGATACACCTGCAAAGAGCCAATAGAAATGTCTTAATATTTCATTCACCACACATTTATCTAACTATAAGGTCAAAGTTTATTTTCCACAAAACCAAAATTTCAACTATTTCCCATAATTACATGTTACAATGGAGGAAAGTATGTGCCAATTCTTAGCTTAACATCTAAAACATTATGTATTGCGATAAACAAGCTTCTAAAATACTCACTCTGCCACAAACTGGACAACGCCCACCATCTTTGCCTTTATTCGCAGCTTCCTGCATGCTGGAAGTAACAAGTCCATGTGATCCCAGCAGATGGCGTTCCAGACCTTGGTCCGTAAAGAAACGGAACTGACACTTCTGACAGTTCAGAGGCGGTCTATTGTATATCATTTTAGGATGGATTTTCACTTTGTGTATCCACTGCATGTGATTACGTAGCTGTTCCAAGTCCTGTAAATCACATATTACAGGAGTCTATAAAAACTAGAAAAGAAGTACCCGTTTTTCAACTTCTCATTTTAGGAAGGAATTTCACTTTGTGTTTTCACTGCATGTGATTATGCAGTTGTTACCAAGTTCTGTAAATCACATATCACAAAAGTCTATAAAAACCAGATAAGTAGTACTCATTTTTCAACACATTTTACTTAGAAAATAAACTGTCTTCAATAACACCTTAATCTTTGTGCAATTAAATATATGTAATAGGATCATTTTGTCAATTTCTGGAAAAACAGGTCAACAATTCTGAATACAGTAGTGTCTTTAAGTCTGACAAAAGATTATAAAGACCAAACCAACACGCTGAAACATATGACCCATTATATAAATAATTTAGCATAATAAACCTGACATCCTATAACAGTGGTGCACAAATTTTCCAGAAATCGATAATTTAATAGAAGAGCGAAATGAAGCAAGTTACACACACAGAACCCACAAATGCAAGAATCTGGCACCACCATAGAAAATCTAGTTGCCCAGGCAGCCTGGTAACATGATTTGTGACCCACAACCCATGGTACCATCTTTCTCGTAGAACTTTACTAAGTACTTAATTCAAATTAGATTTCTTGCCACTAATTTTCCAGACTTTCAATCATATTTTCAATTTGTGCTGTGCTGCATTTTCTATTGGCCAGAATCCAGTTCTCAGTCTCCCACTGGGAGTAGCCCACTTTCACACATAACAGCTGGACCCAGGCAAACAAATGGATGGGTTTTCTAATTACCTTTTTTTTCAGTAACTGCTTCCAGCCAAGTTTCGTGAGAGTGGATATGAGAACACACACATTCACTTGTCATTTGTTTGAGCTATTGGTGTGATGTTAAGCATCTCAGTAACATGGGAAGTTTTAACATCCTTTATTTAAGTCAGCAAACTAAATTCTAAATATGCAACTCAGTGGAGTTGTGACATGAAAGAGAGCTTCAGAATTTTTTTAAAAATGGAATCAGTGAACAACAGTAAAAAGCTGTCCCTGCATATGCTTGCAAAGGCATCAAAATTACTATTACTCCTCACATAGGCCAACATAAAAGCACATTCACATACATACTGTCAAATCACTTCATTGCCATTTCTATGTTAATTATAGGGACAAAATAACCCATGTCACATTCCAACTGTCAGTCATTACTATGACAAACAAGGCCTTGCAACAAACAGTACAACATTTTACACCCGACAAGAAAAAAGAAAAACTGATGGTGAGAGGCATTTCCAGGAACTGTCTAGCTGCTAAGACTGGAAATGGATTACTATCCTATACACAGCTATTTGCATTTCTTTTACGTGAGCTACTGAAAAAGTTGAGGCACCAAGGAGCACAATGCATACTATTATACACCAAATTAACAATGCACTTACAACACAAACTTACAAGTGTTATACAGTCAAATAATGAAACATGCCACTCTCCAAAAAATTAAAAAATTATAAAATCAACAGAATGTTTTAACAGGACCCTTCTCTTTGCTGGTCATGACAGTCTTACAGAACTACAATGGGTTTGGTAAAAAATATTACACCAGAGAGTGTAACCTAACAACAACCAAGGTACCCCACCTTAATGTATCCATCGCATATTTCGCAGATGACGAAGGTAGCCTTGCCACCAGGATGTGTTCCATGTTTAGCATGGGCTGGATTGCCTGGAGCAATGCCTGTTGGTTGTCGTGGCAGAGGGGTAATTGAGATACTAGGCTGCTGTAGCAGCTTGGCTGCAGGATTCTTGTTGTTTGCACTCTGTTTAACATATCAAAAGCATCAACAATCCATAAAATATACTTACAATTAGAATGCACTGGCTGACAATTACAAGTTACCAGAAATGTTTATGCTAATCTGCTAATGCAAAAGGAAACTGCAGAGAAATATTGATAAAAATAGACGAATCCTCCCTTTCCTTCAAAGCCCATTCATTTTTTGAAGTTACAAAGGATTCTCTCCCACTTTCTACCCTGTCAATGAATTTATGTTCTTCCCTGTATTTAGTACATCCTATACAAATCCTGTCCCTCAAGTGAGGTGAATAATAAAATAAACTTTTATACCAATTAAATACAATATAATCAAAAATCATCCATGCTAAAATTCCAGCCACGACCAATGCTGTTTGACAGTAGCACTGTAGAGAACACAGAACAATACTACCCATCCATCCGCAAACATTTTTTACACATGAAACATGTCAAGATGTGGTAAGGTCTCAAAAAGATACAATTAATTATGACAAGTTACATTACAATTTCAATGCATTCCACATTATACACAACTTGGGTGACTACATTTTGTATCTAGTACAATTCCTCCTTCAGGAGCATTATTATTATTATCATCATCATCATCCTCCTCCTCAAGTGCTACAGTCCACTGTAGGCCTTGGCTTCCAATACAATCTCCACCATTCGTGATAGTCTGAGGCCATTGGCTGTTTGTTATTTATTCCCAGCATATTTAATTAAGCCCTCCTGAACCTCGTCTCTCCACATTTTATGTGGTATTCTTCTTTTTCTTGTTCCTTCCATTGTAGTTGTTGCAATTTCTTTTGGCATTCTGTTACTTTGCATTCTTTCAATATGACCAAACCATCTAACTTGGAAGGATCCTATTAATTTTACAGTATCATCCCCTTGGAATATGTCTTTTAACTTGTTGTTTACGCTCATTCTCCAGTTTTCCCTTCTTTACGAGTCCGTATATTTCTCTCATGATCTTCCTTTCAAATATTCTGAGGGTGTCAATGTCTTCCATGGCCACTGTCCAAGTTTCTGACACACAGGTCAGTATGTCATAGTACATCTTACCTATTTTGAATTTAATTTCAGGACAGGAATTAGGACCTGAAAAGTTTAGTGTGTGATAGGTATGTGCGATTTTGCTGTCATAATTTTGTAATGAATGTCCACAGTTTGTTTTCATTGTTCACAACTGATCCCAAATATGAAAGCTGTCGACTACTTCAAATTTAAAAATCACCTATTTTGAAGGTATCTTCTGCATTGCGTAGAAAACATTTTCATGTATTCCGTTTTCTTTCCACTGATTCTTAATCCCAATTTTTTGCCTTAATTTCCAATGCCAATAATACATAATTTAGAACAGTAATATCCCTGGCAATCACAACAATGTCATCTGGGTACACAAAACTTTGTATGGATTTGCAAGTAATGTTTCTTTTTTTTACAATTCCTTCTAAAGGAACAGACGGGTAACTGTAATAAAGAAATAAATGGAGAAAATTATCAAATTACAGCACATAAAATAAGCAATGTTACAAGTCAAACGTTCTATTACCAAATAAACACAACTGCCACATAACCCTTAACTCTGGAAAGGGCTGCCAAAATGTACTTTATGCATTCCAAAAATATTTAAGATACAATGAAACACGTGGAAGAAGTTCAAATTATGACCGATTTTCAGGATGTTTCCACATTTCTGACTCTGGAGCTTAAAGGTACAAGGTACACCTTTGACAGCTTGCAACACTGTATGTAACTGGTTATGTGATGGGTCGGTATACTTAAGGTCTCCACCTTCCTCTCAGTGCTAGTTGCTACCCTTTGGGGAATGTAACTGCACCACTTTTATGTTGCATAAAGCAACAACAGTGATGTGTGGTACTTCTTACATAGGCAGAAGGTGTGCAAGGTGTTGAAATTCACACATTATGTCCTCTGTATGGGGACAAGTTTCAGTCTTGGAGAAGTGTATATGAGTGGATAAGAATGTTCAAGATAGGACAGACAAGTGTGACTGATACAGAGAGCTCTGGATGTACCTCAACATCAACAGCATTAAAAAACTGGAAGAAGCTAAAGCCATGGATCACAGACAGAAGAGTCACTATCACAAAAATGGCACAAAAATTAAAAGCTAGCTAAACCATTCAAACAAGTTAAGAGGACGATTGTCACAGGGCATTCCTCTGTTACATGACAATGTATTATTTTATACCGCTGCCCATGTGAAGACCACCCTTCAAACACTGAAGTGGAAAGTTCTTAACCACCCACCCTACAGGTCAGACTTGGCTCCTCCTGATTTTGATGCCTAAAGGAGGCACTGAGAGACTGACAATTCACAGATGATGGTAATGTGAGGAGGCAGTGGACGAATGGCTTTCTACAAAACCAAAACCCTTTTATTCTAACACACTTAAAAAGCTTGTAGAATGATGAGAAAAATGCTGGGGGGGGTGGGAATGTAAAAAATGTTAAGTCCAAAAAATGAATTAAAATGTCTGGGAAAAGAGCGCAGAAACTTTTTGAAGATTTGCCGTATCTGGACCACAAATTGCCACACAAGACTAAACATTTTTAACCAGCTGAAGGTCTACCATGTAACATTTATCACAACATTGTGAAATTGGCTTCAGTATGTCAAACTGATATTTAACACCCTGCTGCACTTTTTGAAGAATAGTGTAACTTTTACACAGGCCTCTTCTAAAATTGTTGGTAATGGTGCCACAGTCAATTTATGAGAGCCATAAGTTTCAAGGTTTTATATAATGGACAGGCCCCTAACTTCTCAAACTAAGCATCGTGCTGGCAGTGACAAACTTTAGACACCCTACTTTTTGGCTTGGTGCACAAACTCTTATGCCAAATTGGGGCCATTGTCTTTCCTATCTTGTTAAAATATGGGTCCCTAAACAGCAAGTGTTAGTAGCTCTCATTATTAAATTGATACAAAATGTCAATTAACTAGTATTTCTATCTCGAGTTGGCACATTTGGGTTTTGAACTCTCGGCTTCCACCTACACAGATGATTGTTTACTTGGTGTATTCCATCACTTATAACGAAACTCTCACTATATCATCACAAAACCTAATAAACTGAATGCCTTTTTTTGTCCAGCACCATTTTATGATGTTGACACACATACCTATCTAGTAGCCAAACTGCAAAGCCAGCTACAAAATGCTCTTTTGAGTTTATCTAGCCAACTGGTATACATTTAAAAAAGTTCAAAAGCTCACCCTGTAAAATAACATGAAGGCACAGGGGATATAGCTCTACTCTTTCATTAACCTTGGGGCCAGATGTGGCTGGGTGGACCTTGGGGGCTGGTATCACCAGGTGTGAAAGATCTCACCTCCACTGGGTTTTAAACCCAAAAAAACCAAGAATTTAACAAGTCACTGCACCAACTAATCTACTCCAGCCATCCAGTATGTATTTCAAATGTACCTTGAATGTGCTAAGTCACAAAACATAAAAACTGAAAAGATAATTCAAGAAACACTATCTATGGCAAAAAAAGAAATTTCATTACTCCAACGAAAATAATACACTAACGTTTCAAGCAATGAAAATGCAAGTCAGAAATTAAGGACTTTACCTGTATAGTGATGGAATTGTTACCAGCTGCAATGTTAGGCACCAAAGCAACAGGTGTTGGTGCTGAAGGAGAACTGCTAGGAGAACTTGGTGGCATTACTGTGAGGCGAGGCACTGAAGAGAGACCACCTGACACCACTGGCATCATTTGACCCTGGCTCCCCACCACCTAAGACAACCAATATCTTATGATTTTCTCAATGCTCAGAAACTAGTAACCAGCCACACCTCCTGTGCTGACTTATTTTTGTATTCTCTTTAAATATGGAAATCAAGAGAAATCACATGGAAATTAAATGACTCATGACAAACTCTGAAAATATTTTATGAAAATGATTTGGTAATACTCCTGGATATCATTTTCACTGGCTATGTAAATGATAAGGTCAAGTGATGTAATCCCACTACCAGATATAACAGTTTATAATTCTTTTACACATGGCCTAAGATCAGTAGGGAGGTCTTACTTGACTCCCACTTTCCCCACTATCACACACTTGCCAGATTAAAATGTTTTTTAAGACATACTACATTTTATTTAAATTAATGGTGTCACACATGGTGTTAAAATTGTCAGCAGAGAAACCGGGAAACCACTGTCATGTAATACAATAATTAAACCCAACATGTTTCAAATAACCTTGCAGAATAAAATGTTTTACTTGCTTCCCCATGTAGATACGATTCAACATGCTTTACCAGAAAAACATAAGAATAATATGAAACTGAATAATATAAACAGAACACATAAAAAATTTATAAAACACTTTGACCAGGCACACAGTTTGTGGAATGGTTTCTATTAATATCTATACCAAAGACAATGAAGGTGTACCAACAACTGTGAAGTCCTCAATTTTGTAACATTTTACAGCTTGACCATCACAAAAAACCACTATAGCCTGCGTTGAGTCCCAATACCAACCTGATAGATCTGACTGCCTGCAATCTGATATGTAGCAGGAAGTAACATTTGGGCTTGAGTGCCTGATGCTGAAGGTCGATACATCATCCCTGTTTCAAACACAAAGAAAGACAATGAGAATCACAGCACCTACACACAGCAAGTTAACACTCCAATCCAATTCTTGTAGCAAATCACAGCACAGGCAAGACATTCAATTGTTACCAAGTCAAAAAAATATCTGAAATGGTGCACACTGTGATTACATACTGCTCTGTACTACTGACTTATCTACAGTCCCAATCACAGATGGGTGAGTGGGGGCATGTGTATGTGCATGTGGGGGGAAGTGGGTCATCCCTCTACATTTACTAATTTTCTATTTGCAATCATGCTTCCAATTTATTCTCACATACCACAGTCACCCAATAAGATGATAATATTTGCCTAATTTATCACCTGAAACATGGTGGTAACAGCATAATCACGCATAAAAAATCTGGTATAGGCACTGTACTAAACACTGTAATGGGTGGGGTGGGGGGGCTTCTAATATTCCAGCAAATTCACCTTCTCCATAACAATCTGCACATATCACAGTTACACTGGCATTTTCAACACACATCCCTTATAGAAAATAAATGTTAGCAATGGAAACTGAATTGTATAACTCATTAAAACAGTTCATACACTAAACACACGCCAAGATCTTATTCTGAAATTCTGCTATTTATGATTATCTCACGAACATACTCGTTCCGACCTGTATTACCGTAATACTATCCATACAATGACATTTCAAAATTGCAAACAGCAAAAGTCATTGGCCTCAAAGAAACTTAAGCTTACAAAATATTAAGCTGGGAAAGATTACAAAAAGGATACAGCAGAGACATGTTTCTGCTGCAGCTAGAGTGAAAGAATCAATGTTATGAGAAGTGGCATGGCATGTAAAACTGGCTGAAAATTCGGTACCTACTTCACAGGCCTATCTTGATTTTCTAGGCAAGTTACACTGCTTGTACAAATGGAGCCATTATCAGCCCATGAAAAGGACAGAAGCTGGAAAATGTGTGAAGGATGTGAATCTCAGACATAACAGTTTCAGTCATCAGAAGTAAATGAACTCTGCATCAGAATACATGAAAACAAAATCAGTCACAATTTTAATGAGGGGGGGGGCCTGGCTGGTAAGAACTGGATATATGATTTTGTAACACAAAGAATGTTGCTCCTCATTCAGCTAAGAATAGCAGTCTACAAACAGCTAAGATCTAATGCTTAATTTTAAAAAATTTAATGCTCTTGCACACTTCTTCTTCTTCTTTTAGTTTCAAACATAAATACATTACCTAGACACACCCAACCCCAAAAATCCTGCATGTGATTATAAGGTGTAATGAATTTACAAACATCCTGACTAGCCAACATTATTCTACTCATTCTGAAATAAATGTATGTGTTAACATTTTACATATATGGATTAATGTATGAGCATGAACACAAACTACTAATTATGTAGTGACATTTGTATTAATGTTACATGTTTCAACCTAACAGAATGTCATAATAAGACACCACAATTTACAATTTCTACAATCTGATCATCTACTGATAAGTTGAAACATGTTGCATAAATAAAATACACATATGCTATTTGTGTTGACTCACACTATATAATTATTAGCTGCTGCACAAGTGGATGTTTACCTTTAAATATGCACAAACTAACTTATCATCTCCTCACTTCATTCTAGAAAGGACCATAGCTATCTCATTGTTAATGCATATAAGACAATCACCCAGTGTCATAATTAAGTTGTACAGCACTGCCATGCCTTATGGTGTACACTACACAAATTTAAACATACTCACAAATATAGTACATAAAATTAAAGATTATTTTTTAAGCATCCACATGATGTACTTACCTTGTCTGATTGGGGCAGACACAACTCCGCGCTGGGGAGGTACCTTCATGTCTGGCATGTTATATCGCGCATGTATAGGAGGTCTTCCTCTGCCACGTCCCAGTCCTGGTGATGTCAGAGACGGTGCTGGCACCAACTTGGGAAGCAGGGCATGATGAGGTTGAACCTGCTTCCCTGCCATTGCTTGGTAAGCAGCTGCACCAAGTCCAAGCGCAGCTGGACGACTGCGAGAAACTCGTGGAATTTTTGCTGGTGGTTCCCAGTCAGGTGGTGGTTCCTGATTACGTTCAGGTTTGTGTTTTTTAGCACACGACAATAAATGGCGTGTCAGTTTACCCTTCTGGTTGTCCTCAAAGGGGCAGTTTGGGCACTGATGAAATGCTGGAGCACGTTCCAACCTACCACGCACATTATGCTCAGCTTCCATGTGAAAAAGAATATCATGTGGACTCCGTACCTCCAATGGGCAGAAATTGCAGCGATACACATAATTCCGCATGTGCGGTGTTTCAAGATGCTGTGCCATAACAAGGGAAGACTCAGTCTTAAAGCTGCAGTACTCACACTTCTTCTGCTCCAAATGAAATGGTTCATTATTTTCCTTGCTTAGTTCCAAGGTCTTCAGTAGTGAGTTTATGGCAAACTGGGTAACTGCCCCTCCTTTTCCACCATCTCGTTCACGTTTCCGTTTCTGTGATCGAAGCAGCTCTGTCTGCACATATTCCTGAACAAGGTTTACACCAATCTGTATAAAAAACTTTCCTAAAGGGTTGTCAAAATATGTAAGTGGTTTGTTGTGCTTCTCTATAGGTTTAGGAGGGTCAGCAAGTTTATCTTTCTTGTCTTCACCTGGCGGAGGAGCCGAACTTTGATTTTCAGGGCCATTTCTGCTTACACTTTCCTCATTCTTCCTTGGGTCTTCAGATTCTTTCTTTTCTTCCCCACTTTTGTCTTCATTTGGCTTTATTTGGCTTTCACTTTCTCCTTCCATCCCTTTGGCTTTTGTGTCTTTATCACCACCTTCACTTTTGCACTTATTCTGGTTTGCATCAGACAAATCCTTAGAAACAACAGTGTCACCATCACTATCACTGTGTTTGCCTTCTGTTCTTTTATCAATGCCTTCCTCCTGTGTATTTATTTCAGAACCTTCCTTGTGTGTTTCCTTTTCATCCGTTAAAGCTTCATTGTCACCTTCTGTATCCTTTTCTTCCTTCCTGTTTTCTTGGTCTGTTTCTCCTCTATCACTAGTCTCTTTTTCTTCCTTTTCTTGCCTCTCTTTTCTCTCCCTTTCTTTCATTTCTTCTATTTCTTTTCCTAGTTTTTCTATATATTCCTTTAAAGGCCTAATCGGAGGTTTCTCATATACATAAGGTACTATAAATGATGGAGCCTCTACTACATACATATCATCTGTAAGGGTGGGCAGAATCTGAGGTGGTTTAGGAGCTGGAGGTGGTGGTTGCAGAAGAGAGCTACTCACACGTGTAGATGAATGTGAAGGATATATCCCCTGAGCAGGTACAGCAACTGGCAGTACTGAATACCCTGATGATGAAGCGGGTGGAACAGATGGTAATGTTCCTGTAGGAACAGATGGTGTTTGTGAAGGAGTAGATGGTCCCTGGGAGACAGGAACAGGTCCACGACCTGACAAAATTGAATTTGTATCAATAATAACTAGTGTGGGTTCTTTTTTACCTCCTTTTACACCTTTTGTTCCTGTAGCTATTTCTACAAGACGTTTAGTATCATTCACAACAATTGTGGTTTTTCTTGCACTGCGTGCCTTACTGTTTTCCTTGTCATCACGGAAAGGATCTGATGAAAGAGGATCAGCCAAAGGGTCCTCTGGTGTAATCTCCTCTATATCAGGGTCCTCTTCCTTCTCTACATAGCTCTTCTGAGCTTTGCTAAGATTACGGGAACTACGGCGAGGTGTCACATTCAACAGAGCTGAGCTCTTACGAGACTTTTTAACCTTTCCTGGGGTATCTCCACCCTTTGAATCTGATGCATCTGTGTCTCCATCTTTCTTATCATCTTCCTTTTCTGCAGTCTCACAAATACCTTCAGAACTCTCATTTCTGGGAGATTTTACTGATTTTGAAGATTTCATGGAATCATTACTAATTTCCTCAATATCTGGACTTACAGTATTAACTGGCTTCACACCCTCCTTAACACCTTCAGATACTTCCTTGGAAACATCGCCCCCCCTTTCAGGATTAACACATTTCCCTTTAGAACTATCTCCTTCATTATCACTACCATCAGCTTCTTTAACACTACCTATATGATTAGCATTTTCAGATTGTTTAGTTTTATCGCTAACATCCCCTTCACATTCACGATCTAGGACCTTACTCTCTAAATTACAGGAGTCATTATCCTTGTCCTTACTGGCTAACACTTGTTCTTTCCTATCTTCAGATATATCATGATGTTCACCTTCATCGCATGTTTCGGCACCTGAACCTTCACTGTTATCTTCGGATCTTACATGGTTATTTGCAGGACTTGAAATCTCTTTGCCAATGTCTGTATCCATAGCTTCCTCATCTAAAATATCACCAGCATCACTGACAGCATCATGCCCAGGAGTTTCATTGTCATCTGAACCACTCTTCTCAACTTCCATTTCATCATTCTTATCTAAGTCTTCATTCAGAAAGTCTTTCTCTTCATCTTCCACACCATCATCATCATCATCATCATCATCATCATCAT